>Ga0197142_1001573_pt1 | contig 20769 bp, 18 predicted proteins | sample GBS60_MetaG_FD_148614 | JGI IMG/M metagenome (GOLD analysis project Ga0197142, IMG submission 148614) | Sediment microbial communities from Great Boiling Springs, Gerlach, Nevada, United States - GBS 60_MetaG | ecosystem: Environmental > Aquatic > Thermal springs > Hot (42-90C) > Sediment... | reverse complement strand
GTGTTACACGTTACACGTTATACGTTATACAAAGTTTCCATACCCTCTCTATTCATTATTGGCTTTTTTGTACCTAATTACGCTAAACGGTAAACGTAATTTATAAAACATTAAACAAATGTTGTAAATGAAAATAATTTTGCTATATTGATAATAAAATATGATTGGCAAAATTAAAGGAAAATTGGTAGAACTTACAGAAAATTTTGGGTTAATAGAAACAAGCGGTGGTGTTTTTTATCAAATTTATCTTACGCCAAATTTTATAAAAAAATATCCAATTAATACCAATGTAGAAGTTTACACGTTTTTAGAAGTAAAAGAAGATGCACTCAATCTTTATGGTTTTGAAACCAGAAAAGAACACCAATTTTTTTTAAATCTTTTAACTGTTTCTAGTGTTGGTGCAAAAACTGCTTTTTCGGTTATTTCTTTTTTAACTGTTGATGAAATTATCAAAGCCGTTCAAGAAAATAATATTGAGATGTTAGCTCAAGTGCCAAGACTTGGAAAAAAAACAGCTGCTAAAATTATTTTAGAACTTTCTCAGAGATTAAAAAAAGATTTTACTTTGGCTAATTTATATCTCTCAGATGAAGATAAAATGGTAATTGATACTTTAATTGCTTTAGGTTATAAAGCAGTTGAGGCAAAAAAAATTTTTGCAAAAATCCCAAAAAATCTTTCCTTAGAGGAAAAAATTAAATGGGCGCTAAAAAATAAGATATAATAAGATTATTGTATGGAAAATATTTTGCGACCGAAAAACCTTTCTGAATACATTGGTCAAAAAAAAGTTATTGCCACTTTAAATCTTTTTTTAGAGGGAGTAAAAAAAAGGGGGACACCCTCTGAACATCTTCTTTTTTACGGCCCGGCTGGTATTGGAAAAACAACCTTGGCTTATGTGGTGGCTAAAGAATTATCTGGTGATTTAAAAATAACTTCGGGTCCTGCTTTACAAAAAGGGGCGGATTTAGCCGCAATTTTAACCAATTTAAAAGATAAAGATGTTTTGTTTATTGATGAGATTCATCGGCTACCAAAAACGGTTGAAGAGCTTCTATATCCGGTTCTTGAAGAATATAGCTTAGATATTGTTGTAGGTAAAGGCGCATCAGCCCGAATTGTAAGGCTTCCCGTTCCTAAAATTACCATCATTGGCGCAACAACAAGAATTGCTCTTCTTTCAACACCGCTTCGAGAAAGATTTGGTTTAATTTTACGTCTTGATTATTATTCTTTTTCAGAAATGGAAGAGATTATTACTCGGTCAGCAAAGATTTTAAATATTCCTTTAACAAAAAAAGCAATTAAATTAATAACAGAGCGAAGTAGAAAACTTCCTCGAATTGCTAATAGAATATTAAAGCGGGTAAAAGATATTTTTGACGTTGAGAGATATTCTATCATTGATGAAAAAATTTTAGAAAAACTATTTGAAATGCTTGAAATCGATTCATTAGGATTAACTAACATTGACTTAAAATATCTTAAAATTTTAGCGGAAAAGTTTAATAACCAAGCCGTTGGTGTTGAAACTATAGCCTCTTCATTATCTGAGGATAAAAGGACAATCGAAGAGTATATCGAACCTTATCTCTTACAGCTTGGGTTAATTAAAAAGACACCTCGTGGTAGAGTTTTAACCGATAAAGCTTTAAGACATTTGGGGCTAAAGATGATATAATAAAATAAATAACTATATCAAATATCAAAAATCAAAATGCAAAATGACATAGCAAAAATAAATAAAAAACAAATGATATTTAATTTTGATATTTGATATATGATTTTTGATTTATTTATAGGGCGAGTGGCGGAATTGGCAGACGCGCAGTCTTGAGGAGGCTGTGCCTTTTTGGCGTGGGAGTTCAAATCTCCCCTCGCCCACATTTTTAAATTAAAATTGATATAATTTTATAAATAATGGGCGATTAGCTCAATTGGCTAGAGCGTTCGCTTGACGTGCGAAAGGTTATAGGTTCGAGCCCTATATCGCCCACTCAATTTTAAAATATTATGTTGATCTGCATATTGGACAAAGATGCGGAGATCGCAGATTAGACGCAAGATTGGACTCCGATTAAAATATCGGAGTTTAACTCTTGAGTTGTTCACAAAATAGCTAAACAATATTTACTTAATTTTTTTACACAAAAATATATTTAAAATGGATTTTTTAAACAAAAATTCACTTTTTGAAAATCAATTTTTTAGTAAACAAAAGAATATTAATACCGCAAATATTTCTGAATTGTTAAATAGATATCTTATTAAAGATATGAAAGATTGGAACGATGTGAAAGCAGATTTAATTATTACGGATCCACCTTTTGGAATAAGTTTTAGCGGAAAAAACGGAAATTACCATCGAAATGTTAAAAATGTTGTTGATGGTTATGTAGAGTGGAAAGCAAATGAATATGCGGAAAAAATTAAACAATTATTAATAACAATTTATAATAATTTAAAACAAAATGGACAAGCATTAATTTTTTCTGGTTGGAATAATAGCAATGTTATTCATAACGAAATTTTAAATTTTAAGAAACTAATGTTAAGGGGAAAGTTATATTGGGTATATAATTTTGCTCCCGTATGTAAAAAAAAAGCGTCTCATAATGTTTATGAAATTTATTGGGTGACAAAAGGAGAAAATTGGATATATCATAAAAGATGCTCTACCTCTCATTGTCAAAACGGTGAACCAAATTTATCAACCCTTATTTTCAAAAGAGATTATAAAATTAATATGCCTAAATATCCTACGAGACTCCCTTTTAAATTACTTCAATGTTTATTAGAACATTTTTCTAATAAAAACGATTTGATTTTTGATCCTCTTTGTGGAAGTGGGATGGTTGGAGTTGTTTCGTATATGTTAGAAAGAAATTTTATAATGGGAGATTTAAATAAAAATGGAAAAATTGTTTTTCAACATTTATTAGATTATTATTTGAATAAAAATGGTATTATACAAGATATTAAAGTTAGAATGTGGTGGAAAAACAAAAAAATAATCTATGAAAAAAGATGATTTTTTAAAATTGGCTAAACAAATTTCTACTGGATTTAAAAAAATTCCATTATTTTGGGAGGGAAGGAATTCGATTTTGCAGATGAAAAAAGCAAATTTTCCACATTGGAAACAAATGGAATGGATTGGTTGGTACTTTCAATTCTTATGCGAATCGCTTTTGGAAGATATTATTGAAATACCGGGACCAACATTTGGAAACGTAAAATTTGATGGCTTTTTTGAAATTCCGTGGGATTTTAAGACACATGTCATTAATACTAGTTCTCATCAAATTATAGTTAATGATAGCATAGCTACCGCTAACGGAATAGCAAAGTTTGGAGCCGTTGGTTTAATACTTGCCATGGGAAAAGCAGAATATAATGACGAAAAACGAACATTTCAAAAATGGCATGAATTACTTAAGGGTGGAAAAACAAAATATGAGTGGGAAAGAATTAAAAGAGGCGCTTGGTCACGTTTAAGAAAAACCCAATTCAATTTAGAACAAATTTCATTTATTAAAATTGATGATAAGGTGTTAGAAAAATGTGGTTCGTTTCAGCGTGATTTTAGAAATTCTAATGGATTACCACGAAGAGAAAAAGTTTTGTTAGATTTAGAAAAATTGGATGAGGAAATAATTTATTTTTTAAATTTTAAATAGATAGATGAACAATCAAAATCTAGATAATCTAAGACATACTTGCGCCCATCTTTTGGCAGCAGCTGTATTAAAATTTTATCCACAGGCTAAAATTACTTTAGGTCCACCGGTGGATAATGGTTTTTATTATGATATCGATTTTGGTGATGTAAAAATTTCCGATGATGATCTTCCAAAAATTGAACAGAAAATGAAAGAATTGGTTAAAAAATGGAAAAAGGTTGAGGGAAAAGAACTATCTTACGAAGAAGCAAAAAAAATTTTTAAAGATAATCCTTACAAATTAGAGTTAATTGAAGAAATAAAAACACGCGGCGAAAAAATAACAATTTATAAATCAGGGGATTTTTTTGATCTTTGCCGTGGTGGTCATATTGAAAATCCGGCCAAACAATTAAAACACTTTAAACTTTTATCTATAGCTGGCGCATATTGGCGAGGTGATGAAAAAAACAAAATGCTAACTAGAATTTATGGAACCGCTTTTTTTACCAAAGAAGAACTTGATAAATATCTTTGGCAAATAGAAGAAGCAAAAAAAAGAGATCATCGGATTTTAGGAAAAAAATTAGATCTATTTTTAATTACCAACGAAGTTGGGGGCGGTCTTTTACTTTGGACAGAAAAAGGAGCCTTTATTCGTCGCCAGATTGAGAATCTAATTATTTCTGAACAAGCAAAACGGGGTTATATTCATGTCTACACTCCTCATATTGGAAAAAAATCATTATGGCAAACTTCTGGTCATTGGGATTTATATCGAGATAAAATGTATTCTTCAATGAAAATTGATGATGAGGAATACTTGGTTAAACCAATGAACTGTCCCTTTCATATGATGATTTACAAATCAAAGACGCGAAGTTATAAAGATCTTCCAATAAAAATTGCTGAAATCGCCACCGTCTATCGTTATGAAAAAGCCGGTGAGCTTTCTGGAATGCTTCGGGTGCGTCATATTACTCAAGATGATGCTCATATTTTTTGTCGTGAAGATCAAATTGTTGATGAATTTTTAGGTGTATTTGAATATACAACTTATCTTTTAAAGATATTTGGGATTAGTAATTATTATCTGCGATTAGGTCTTCGTTCACCAAAAGAAAAATATTTAGGCAACGATGAAGTTTGGCAAAAAGCCGAAAGAAAAATTGTTGAAGCTATAGAAAAGAAAAATTTGAATTATGTTAAAAGTGAAGGTGATGCGGCATTTTATGGGCCAAAGCTTGATGTTATTATTAAAGATGCAATTGGAAGAGAATGGCAATGTGGCACTATTCAAATTGATTTTATGTTACCTAAACGGTTTAAATTGGAGTATGTTGATGAAGAGGGAAAAATAAAAACTCCTGCATTAATTCATCGAGCACCTCTTGGTTCTTTAGAAAGATTTGTTGCAATTCTTATTGAACATTATGCCGGCGTTTTTCCTTTATGGCTTTCTCCGATTCAAGCGGTGATATTACCAATTTCTGATAAATATTTTTCTTTAGCTTTAACAATTGAAAATTTATTTAAAAAGGAAAATATTCGGGCAGTAACTAATCTTAAAAATGAAACTTTAGGGAAAAAAATTCGCGAATCCATCTTGCAAAAAATTCCATATATGGTTATAATAGGAGAAAAGGAAGAAAAGATATTTAAAGAAACTGGGCGATATAAAATTACGGTTAGAACATATGAAGGGAAAGATTTAGGGATGATTGATGTTATTGAGTTTATTAATGTGTTAAAACAAAAAATTGAAAATTTTTCATAAAAAAAATCATCAAAATAAACCTTTTTTTTATATTAATGAAAGAATAACCGCTAGCCGGTTGCGGGTAATTGATGAACATAACAATCAAATTGGAGTAGTAAATAAAGAAAAAGCTTTAGAATTAGCACGAGAAAAAAATCTTGATTTAGTCCTAATTGCCCCAAACGCCGATCCACCGGTGGCAAGAATTATTGATTTTAATAAATTTTTGTATCAACTGGAAAAAAAGGAAAAAGAGGCTAAAAAAGGCGCAAAAAAAGGAGTAGTAAAAGATATTCAACTTTCTTTATTTATTGGACCAGCGGATTTGCAGCGATTAATTAATAAAGGAAAAGAATTTTTAGATAGTGGACATCAATTAAGAATTAGTCTAAATCTTAAAGGAAGAGAAATTACCAAACAAAATATGGCTTTTGATTTAATTAATCGTTTTATTGCCGGGCTTGGAGAAGTCAATGTTACAAAACCGGCAAAACTTGAAGGTCGAGTTATAAAAACTGTTGTTGCCAGAAAAAAATATGAAAAAAAAGCATAAAACAAAAAAATCAGCCGCTAAAAGATTTAAAGTGACTAAAACTGGGAAAGTTTTATTTCGTCAACAAGGGTTTCGTCATCTTTTATCAAAAAAAAGTAAAAGATGGCTTCGAAGAAAGAAAAAATTAAAAGAACTTTTGGGTGAATATAAAAATAAAGTATTAAAAATGTTGGGGAAAAAATAAGATAGAAATACATAAGAAATAAAGTAGAAATAAGTATAAAGAAGAAGATAGGATGTATGGAAAAAAATTAACGTTTAATATTTTACGTTTAATGCTTATTGTTAAAAGTTAGAAGTTAGTTGATTATGGTTCGAGTTAAATCTGGAATTTTAACAAAAAAAAAGCATCGCAAAGTTTTAAAATTAGCAAAAGGCTATTGGATGACGCGCCATAAACAATTTAAAAAAGCAAAAGAAGCGGTGCTTCACGCTGGAGAATATGCTTTTTCCGGTAGAAAACGTAAAAAAAGAGAAATGCGAAGACTTTGGATTACAAGGCTTAATGCGGCGGTAAGGCAATTGGGGTTAAAATATTCTCAATTTATTAAAATGTTAAAAGACAAAAAAATAGAAATAGATAGAAAAATTCTTAGTCAAATTGCCGTTGACTACCCAAAAATTTTTGAAAAAATTGTTGCGTTTGTAAAAAAATAATAAATAACACAATGGAAAATTTAAATTATAAAGAGGAAATAGAAAAAACACAAACAGAAACTGCTTTGGAAGAGATAAGAATTAAATACTTGGGACGCAAAGGAATAATAAATAAACTTTTTGAAGAAATTAAAACCTTACCGCAAAGTTTACGAAAAGAAAAAGGACAAAGAATAAATGAAATAAAAAGCGAAATTGAAAGATTAATAGAAGATAGAAAAAAAGGTTTAGAAAAAACAAAAAAAGAAGAATTTTTTGACGAAACCTTGCCTGGAAAATCTTATCCTAAAGGTAGCCTTCATCCTTTAACTTATGTAATTGAGGAAATTGTTTCTATTTTCCAAAAAATTGGTTTTATTCGTGTTTCATATCCTGAGGTTGAATGGGAATATTTTTCTTTCGAAGCCTTAAATATGCCAAAAGGTCATCCGGCCCGCGATGATTTTGAAACATTTTTTATAGAAGCTAGGAAGCATCCAAAATTTGGAAAAATGATTCTTTCACCTCATACTTCTTCGGGTCAAAATCGTGAGATGCAACGGACTAGGCCGCCTATTCGAATGATTAATATTGCTAAAACTTACCGTCCAAATTGGGATGCTACTCATACACCAATGTTTCATCAATTTGAAGGTTTATGTATTGATAAAAATATCAATATCACTCATCTTAAAGGAACAATCGATTATTTTGTAAAGGAATTTTTTGGAAAGGAAAGAACTATTCGATTAAGACCGGCTCATTTTCAATTTACCGAACCCTCATTTGAGATTGATGTTTCTTGTGGCTTATGCTTTGGTAAAGGTGAAATCAATGGAAAAAAATGTCGGGTTTGTAAATCAGGATGGTTGGAGCTGGCTGGTGCAGGCATGGTTCATCCAAATGTTTTAAAAATGGGAGGAATTGATCCACGTATTTATAGTGGTTGGGCGTTTGGTTTTGGCCCGGAAAGATGTATGATGATGAGAGAAGAAATGAAAATTGATGATATTAGAATTTTATATAGTGGCGATATTAGATTTTTAGAACAATTTTAACCTATGAATATTAAACTTACTTACAACTGGCTTTTAGATTTTTTAGAAACTGATGCCTCACCATTTGAAATCCAAAAATATCTTTCTTTGTCAGGTCCTTCAATTGAGCGAGTTGAAAAGTTTGATGACGATTATGTTTTTGATATTGAAATTATATCTAATCGAATTGATACGGCTTGTGCTTTTGGTATGGCTCAAGAAGCTTATGCAATTTTACCTTTTTTTAATAAAAAAGCAAAAATTAAAATTAATCCCTTTGAAAAATATTGCTTTTCTCAAATTTTAAAATACGGAGTAAATGAAAAATATAGGTTAAATATAGAAATAAGAGAAAAAAATCTTTGTTCTCGTTTTACCGCAATTATTTTAGACGATGTAAAAATTGGCCCTTCACCTTTATTTATCCAAAAAAGATTAAAAGCGGCCGGAATTAAAATTATCAATAACGTGGTTGATATTTCAAATTATTTAATGCTTACCTTAGGTCAACCAACCCATATTTTTGATTTCGATCGAATCGCCAATTATGATAATAAAAGCGCTACTATGATCTTACGCGAATCAAAAAAAGGTGAAAAAATTGTTACTCTTGATGGAAATGAAGTTGTGCTTGCCGGTTTTGATGTTGTTATTGAAGATGGACAGGGAAGATTAATTGATCTTTGTGGAATTATGGGTGGTAAAAACTCATGTGTGACCGAGAAAACAAAAACAATTATTCTTTTTGTTCAAACCTATAATAAGCAAAAGATAAGAAGAACAGCAATGACAACCGGAGTGAGAACTCTTGCTTCATCTTATTTTGAAAAAGGGCTTGATGAAGAGCGTGTTGAAGCAACTTTAGTTTTGGGAGTTGAACTTCTACAAAAATATGCTTCTTCAAAAATTGCTTCAAAAATTTATGACCTCTACCCCAATCCGTATCAAAAAAAGGAAGTTGAAACAACTTTTTCTTTTTTTGAAAAAATAATGGGAATAAAAATTCCCAAAAAAACAATTATTCAGATTCTTTCCTCATTAGGTTTTGAAGCAAAAATTGAAGAAGAAAGGATAAAAGTATACGTTCCTCATTTTAGAAAGTATGATATAAATATTCCTGAAGATTTAGTTGAAGAAGTGGCGCGAATTTATGGATATAACAATCTTCCTAGTAATTTTTCGCCACCAGCACTTGTGATGCAACCGGAAGAATTTGAAAAAACATTTAAAATTATTTCTAAAATAAAACATTTCTTAAAACATTTAGGTCTAAACGAAGTAATAAATTACTCAATGATTTCTAAAAAAATGGTTGAAGAATGGGGCTTAAAAAAACAAAATCCTTTAAAAATTAAAAACTCTATTTCTCAAGAAATTGAGTATTTACGAACATCACTTTTACCTTCTCTTTACAAAAATATTAAAGACAATGAAGGAAAAAAAGAAGTTCTTAAATTTTTTGAAATTGCTAAAGTTTATCTTCCAAAAAAAAATAACCTTCCCAAGGAAGAATATCGATTGGGAATTGCTTTAAATACTGATTTTTTTGACTTAAAAGGAATTATTGAAAGTTTATTTAAAGAATTAAATATCAATTCTTTTAAAATTCCAAAAATTATTAAAAAAGATAAAGTTTTTTTAACGGAGATTAATCTTTCATTTTTAATTGAAAACTATAAACTTCTTCCCAAATTTAAACCAATTAATCCATATGCGGTAATTAAGCTTGACAAGACTTTTGAATTAAACAAGAATCTCACTTTTGCCAAAATTAAAGAAAAAGCTTTTCAATCTAAGTATCTTGATAAAATAGAGGTTTTATCTTTATTCAAAAACAATCTTACTCTTCGCTTCTATTACTCTGCAAAAGATAGAAATCTTACCGAAGAAGAGGCGAAAAAAGAATTAAATAAAGTATAAACCTTAAAACCTAAAACTTAAAAAATTATTAAACCATGTTATTAATTTTTGTGTCTTTAACCTCAAAATTAAAATAAAAAAAGATCTAAAAAATAAAAAAAATATCCCCCTTAACTTAAATTATAAAAACAACCCAGTCTCAAAATTTATTCTCCAAAAAATGATGCGATCGCATCAAAAAAAGAAGACAGGTTTTAAATTTTAGATTGTGGTAAAGGTATAAAAGGTATTGAGGATTAAATTAAAATTATTTATGAAAAACTGATACTTTAAGTTTTAAAGGTAATAAGTTACACGTTACACGTTATACGTTATATGTTATATGTTTATTGTTAGTTGTTAGTTATTAGATGCTAGATGTTATTAGTCTCTTGTTATTTGCTTTATTTGATATTCCTTAATTCTTTGGGATAATTGAGGGAATTGAGAAAGTTGATAGTGATTAAGAAAATAGTTAACTGCTTTTTTTGTCTGCGAAATAAGCTGATAATCGGTAAAAGAAGCGACTTTTAAGTTAATAAAACCATGCTGTTTTTCTCCATAAATTTCTCCGGGTCCGCGCATTTGAAGATCATATTCAGCTAGTTTTATTCCCAAATTATTTTTTGAAAAAAATTTTAGTCTTTCAATTACTTCGGGAGTATTACTATTGGTAAAAAGAAAACAATAAGACTGTTTTGTAGATCGACCAACACGTCCACGAAGTTGATGAAGTTGGGCTAAACCAAAACGTTCGGCCGCTTCAATAATCATAATTGTTGCTTGCGGTATATCAATTCCAACCTCAACTACTGGTGTTGTTACTAGAATCTTAATTTTATTATTGCGAAAATCCTCAAGAACTTTATTTTTTTCTTCGTTTTTTAATTTTCCATGAAGAAGTCCTAAATTAAATTCAAAAAAAATTTTTTTTAGATTTTCAAATTCTTTTTTGGCAGCTTTAACCGACTTCATTGTTTCAACCTCTGATTCTTCAATCAGCGGACAAACAATAAAAACGGACGCGTCTTCTTTTTTAATTTTTTCTTTTATCCATTGATATGCATTTTCTCTTTTTTCTTGGGGAACAAGATAGGTTTTTACAGGTAGTCTTCCTTTTGGCATCTCATCAAGATAAGAAACATCAAGCTCCCCATACAAAACCAAAGCAACTGTTCGAGGAATTGGTGTTGCCGTCATCGTTAGAAGATGGGGGTTTATCCCTTTTTCTTTAAGCATTGCACGTTGACGAACACCAAAACGATGTTGTTCATCAATAACAACCAAACCTACTCGTTCAAATTTAATCTTTTCATTTAAAAGAGCATGAGTTCCAACAATAATATCAAAATCAGAAATTACCTGATTTTTTCTTTTTTTATTTATTTTTTCTGTTTTTGTTTGAAGACCAATTTTTATTGGGTAATTTTTAAAAAGAGATGAAAGGGTTTGAAAATGTTGTTTAGCCAATATTTCAGTTGGCGCCATAAAAAGTGATTGAAAACCATTAAGACAGGCTAAATAACAAGCAATTGCGGCAACCACCGTTTTTCCTGATCCCACATCTCCTTGCAAAAATCGATTCATAGGTTTTTCTTTGGTTAAATCATTTAAAATCTCTTTTATAACTTTTTGTTGCGCCGATGTTAGTTTAAAAGAAAGATGATTAATAAAATCATTAATATTTTTCAAATTTTTCTCATCAAGAATAAATCGATGACCAACTTTTTCTTTTTCCCATTCTTTTCTAACAAGAAAGGCCGAAAGCTGAATAACAAAAAGTTCATCAAAGGCCAAACGTTTTCTTGCTTGTTCGGCAATCGCTTTATTTTTTGGAAAATGGATGTTTTGATAAGCCTCAAATTCGGAAATCAGCTTATTGTAAGCGATAATTTCTTTCGGTAAAATTTCGGCAATTTCACTTTCTTTGATTTCTGAAAAAAGCCAAAAGATTTTTTCCCGAATTACCCGCGATGATAAACCTTTTTTTTCAGGATAAATTGGTACTAGTCGTCCGGTGTGAATATTAGTTTCAATTTCCCATTCCGTCGGTGTCATTATGATTTTATTACCATATTGCTCTACTACGCCGGCAAAACTAACTTCTTTATTGGTGGAAAAAACTTTTAAAAGATAAGGTTGATTATAAAACACAATTTCTATTTTGCCTGTACCATCATAAAGAAGAAATTTTTGAATTTTTATTCCTTTTTTTGTTATTTCTTGTTTTTGATCAATTATTTTTCCCTTAAGAGTTAGTTTTTCCCCAGGTTGAGTTGAGGCAATGGAGGAAATTAGTGAATAATTTTCAAAGCGATAGGGAAAATAATTTAAAAGATCGAAAAAGGTTTTGAGGCCAATTTTTTTAAAACGCTTAATGGTTGTGGCACTAGTTGATGGCAGATTATCGATTGGTTGGTTAAGAAACATCATTTTGTTATTTTAACAAAAGAAAAGGCGCTACCGATGATAAAATCAAAATCAAAGAAGAAACTACAATCAAAATCTTAAGCCAAGTCTCTTTTTTTATTTTTTTAATTTTTAAAAATTTTTTTAGGCTTTTCATTTAAAAATATTATAGCAAAATGATATACTAAATTTTATGCTAACTCGGCGAGAAAAAATTAAAAGAATATATTTTTGGCAAAGATTAATTCTTAAGCTATTAATTATTTTTGGCATTTTTTTTACTTTTTTGTTTATTTTTTCGTTAATTCTTTTTGCTTGGTATGCTAAAGATCTACCATCACCGAGAAAACTTTCGGCCCAAACCGGTTATTCAACCGTTTTTTATGATCGAGAAGGAAAAGTATTATATGAAATGTATAAAGATAAAAATAGAATTCCAGTTTCTTTAAATGAAGTTTCAGATTATTTGAAAAAAGCAACAATTGCGATTGAGGATAAAAACTTTTATAAACATCAAGGAATTTCCCAAATGGGTATTCTTAGAGCTTTATTTAACATTATTTTTAAAAGACGACTAGAAGGTGGTTCAACCATTACCCAGCAATTGATTAAAAATACGCTTTTAACTCAAGAACGTAAATTTTCGCGCAAAATCAAAGAAATAATTTTAGCTTTAGAGGTTGAAAGACGATATAGTAAAGATCAAATTTTAGAAATGTATTTAAATGAAGCGCCTTATGGTGGCAGTCTTTGGGGTGTTGCTTCGGCTTCTATGGCATATTTTGGTAAGCCACCAAAAGACTTAAATTTGGTTGAATCAGCTATTATTGCGGGATTACCTCAAAGTCCAACTTATTATTCACCATTTATTGGCAAAAATAACGCTTGGAAAAGTCGAGCAAAAGAAGTTTTAAGAAGAATGAGAGAAGATGGGTATATTAGTAAAAAAGAAGAAAGTGAGGCATTGAAAAATTTAGAAAAAGTAAAGTTTAAACAACCAAAAATTACTATTTTTGCCCCACATTTTGTTTTTTATATTAAAAATCTAATTGAAAAAGAGTTTGGACCAAAAATTTTAGATACTGGTGTTAAAATAAAAACCACTCTTTCTTTATCAATACAAAAGGAAGCAGAAAAAATTGTCAAACAAGAAATTGAAAAGCTTAAAGGATATAACGTCTCTAACGCCTCAGTTGTTGTTTTAGATGTAAAAACCGGTGAAATTTTGGCAATGGTTGGTTCTTATGATTTTAATGATCCTTTATTTGGAAAATTTAATGTGGCAGCATACGGACAGCGTCAACCTGGTTCAACTTTAAAACCAATCACTTACGCTTTAGCATTTGAAAAAGGTTATACACCCGCGTCAGTTTTAATGGATGTAAAAACCGTTTTTCCCAATCAAGGAGGAAAAGAATATATTCCCCAAAATTATGACGGAAAATTTCGCGGCCCGGTGCAATTACGCTTTGCTTTAGGTAACTCAATTAATATTCCTGCGGTTAAACTTTTAGGGATTGTTGGATTAAAAGCCTTTTTACAAAAGGCGTATGAGATGGGTTTTTCAAATTTTGCGCCAACTGAAGAAAATCTATCTCGCTTTGGCCTTTCAATTACTTTAGGTGGAGGAGAAACTAATCTTTTAGATTTAACTTCCGCTTTTTCGGTGTTTGCTTCTGGTGGATTAAAAAAAGAAACAAGTTCAATTTTAGAAATTAAAGATTTCAAAGGAAAAACAATTTTTAAGTCAAAACCGACTAAAGAAAAACGCGTTTTTTCTCCCGAAGTTTGTTTTTTAATTTCCCACATTTTATCAGATAATAACGCAAGAATTGATGTTTTTGGGCCAAACTCTTTTTTAAAAATTCCAGGAAAAACCGTTGCAGTAAAAACTGGTACTTCAGATGATAAACGAGATAATTGGGCTGTTGGATACACAAAATCAATCGTTGTGGGAGTTTGGGTTGGTAATAATGATAATTCGCCGATGAATCCAAAAATTGCCTCAGGTGTTACCGGTGCCTCTTCCATTTGGCATTATTTGACAAGAAAACTTTTAGAAAAATATCAAGATGGAATAATTGATAAACCTGAAAGAGTAAAAGCCATACAAATTGATGCTTTTTTGGGGGGATTACCAAAAGAAGGATTTCCGGTAAGATCAGAGTATTTTATTGAAGGAACTGAACCAAAAGATGTTTCCCCTTTTTATAAACGAATTGGCGATAAAGATTACGTAATAATTAAAGAAATTGATCCTGTATCTACCGATGGCATTAATCGTTGGCAACAAGCAATTGATGAATGGGTAAAATCTCAAACCAACGAAATATATCATCCGCCAGAAATTACACCAACCAATACCCCTCAACCAACCCAACAAGAAAACCCAATAACCATTATTATTTCGCCAACAATTACTTTTTCTTTACCAACTCAAACACCAACGCCTTTACCATTATCCTCTCCAACTGAAATCCCAACTATTTCACCAACCCCATAATCACCTAACTTCTAACATCTAACATTAAACGTGTAACGTGTAACGTATAACGTATAACGTTTAATAAGTCAAAAATCAAATATCAAATATCAAAATTAAATATCATTTCTAATTTATTAAGGAATCTAAACCATTTTTAACCGCTTTTTTTTCTTTTTTTATGTTTAAGGTATGATTTTATAGATTCCAGCTTTATAAGGAATGACAAAAAATAACTAATAACGTTTTAATGTTTAACTCTTTTTTGCGATGTTTATTTAAAGGATGAGGTTAGATTATAAATTGGAGTAATCACTGACATTACTAAAAATCCAACCCCAACACCTAAAAAAACTAAAATAGCTGGTTCAATTAAGGTGGTTACTGTTTTAACCGCAAGTTCTGATTCCATCTCAAAATAACGAGAAATTCTTCCTAAAGTATCGTCTAAATGGCCAGTTTGTTCGCCAACTTGAGTCATTTGGACTAAAATCGGGGGAAAAATTTCTTCTTCTTCCATCGCAGTTCCCAAAGACATACCTTTTTCTACTTTTTTATAAATGTTGGTGAAAGCTTTTTGATAAACTAAATTTTCAGAAGTATCTTTAACTATTTCCAACGCTTCTAAAATTGAAACACCCGCGCCGATTAAAATCGAAAGGGTTCTTGTTACATCAACTAAAGCTGATGTTTTTATTACATTACTTAGTACCGGTAATTTCAAAAGAGTTGAATCATAAAAAAATTTTCCTTCTTTAGTTTTAAGATAATTTCGTGTAAGGGTAATTATTATAAAAACACCACCTATCACAAATGGCCAAAATTTGGTCATAAATGAAGAAACAAAGATTAAAAGTTTTGTCGTTGCGGGAAGCTCAATATTAAAATCTTTATAAAGATTTAAAAGTCTAGGTAAAACAAAAGTAATCATTATAAAAATAACCATAATCATCGCCACAATTATAATTACCGGATAAATTAATGCCCCTTTAACTTTTCCTTTAAACTCACGTTCTTTTTCTAAATTATCAGCCAATTTTAAAAGAATTTCGGCCAATTTGCCTGATGCCTCACCAGAGCGAACCAAAGCGATATAAAGATGAGAAAAATAAGAAGAATATTTTTTTAATGCCAGCGAAAACGGATTACCGGCTCTAATTTCTTCGGCAAGATCGGTAATTATTTTTTTAAAACTTTGTTTTGTTGTTTGCTTTTTTAAAATATCTAACGCCTCAATTAAAGTTAGGCCTGCATTAAGCATCATTGCAACTTGTCGAGTAAAGTTAACAATATCGGAAAAATTTACTCGATCAAAAATAGAGTTTAGAAAAGAAATATGGCTTCCACCTTCTTTTTTTATCTCGATCAAAAATAACCCCTTGTTTTTTAGATAAATTTTTACATCTTCTTCTTTTTCAGCTTCGATTTTTCCTTTAATAACTTTTCCGTTATGAATAGCTTTATAGTAAAATCGCATAATATTTTAACGTAAGATAAACTTTTCCAATTCTTTAGGTCTTATCGCATAAGAAAAAGCGGTATCTTTGGTAATTACTCCCAAATGACAAAGTTTTGCCAAATATTTTTCAAAAAGAATTGATCCCTCTTTTTCCTCAGTTTCTAAAACCCCGGTAAGAAGATGTGTTTTTCCCTCACGTATTAAGTTAGCAACTGCTGGGGTATTAACCAATATTTCTAACGAAGGAATTCGACCAGTTTCTGATGCTTTGGGAAGAAGTTTTTGGACAATTATCATTTTTAAAACCGAAGAAAGTTGAATTCGAACTTGATTTTGTTGGTGTGATGGAAAGGTATCAATAATTCGGTCAATTGTTTCTGGTGCTGAGTTTGTATGTAACGTGGAAAAAACTAAATGACCAGTTTCAGCAGCAGTCAAAGCTAGGCTTATTGTCTCATAATCACGCATCTCACCAACTAAAATTACGTTTGGATCCTCCCGCAAAGCTGATTTTAAAGCTTTGGTCCAAGAGTAAGTATGGGAGTAAAGTTCTCTTTGGCTAATAATTGATGTTCCTTTTGGGTAAACATATTCGATTGGGTCTTCTATGGTTAAAATATGATAGGGATATTTCAAGTTGATAGCGTTAATCAAAGCCGCTAAAGTGGTTGATTTTCCATGACTGGTTGGGCCGGTGACTAAAATAAAACCTTGGGTTAAGTCACAAATTTTATATAAAGATGTTGGTAGATTTAATTCTTCTAATGTCCTTATTTTTTTAGGAATTAAGCGAAAACATCCAGAAAGACCATTTTTAGTATAATAAAGATTTATCCGAAAACGATTGTCTTCAAATTCTTTTGAAAGATCAAGTTCTCTATTTGTTAAAAGAATTTGCTTTTGCTCGGCGTTTAATAAAGAAAAAAAAGCTTCCTCTAATTCTTTTTCGTCTATAGAAGAAATGTTGTGAAAAAAATGAATACGTCCCTCAATTCGCAAAGATGGGGGATAGCCAGGAATAAGATGTAAATCTGAGGCATTTTTTTCAATTGCCAATTTTAAAAATTCTTCTATTTTTACCATAAAATTAATAAATTAAATTTCAACTATTTTTAAACTTCAGCTACTCTTAAAACCTCTTCAATTGTTGTTATTCCATCCAAAACTTTTAAATATCCATCCTGTTTCATTGTGATTAATCCTTCTTTTTTTGCTTGAGTCTCAATTTCTTTAGCTGATTCTTGTTTTAAAATCATTTTGATAATATTTGGTGAAACCTTTAAAACTTCAAAAATCGCAATCCGACCTAAATAACAAGTATTATTACACTCAGGACATCCTTCACCTTTGGTAAGAATAATCTTTTTTCCTTCTTTATATGGTTTTGGTAAAAGATCGCCTAAAACTTCGATGATATTTTTTTTTACCGATTCATCTGGTTCATATTCCTTTTTACAAAACTGACACACCCTTCGACAAATCCGTTGGGCAACTACCGCATTTAAAACTGAAGCAATTAAAAAGGGTTCTGCACCTAAATCAATTAATCTTGGAATAGCAGTTGCCGAATCATTGGTATGAAGGGTTGAAAAAACTAAATGTCCAGTTAGAGCCGCTTGAATAGCAAGTTGGGTTGTTTCTTTATCACGAATTTCTCCAACCAATATAATATTTGGGTCTTGACGTAAAAAAGCACGAAGACCCGAGGCAAAAGTTAGACCTGCTTGCGGATTAATTTGGACTTGATTAATTCCTGGAATTTGATACTCAACCGGATCCTCAAGAGTCATAATATTTACTTTTGGTGTATTTAAGCGAGAAAGAACTGAATATAAAGTGGTTGTTTTTCCTGAGCCGGTTGGACCAGTAACAAGAATTATTCCATAAGGTTTAGTAATTGCTTCTTCTAAATCACGAAATTGAGGACCGCGAAGACCAAGTTCATGAAGTTTTGGAATGCCGCCCGTTTTTTTTAAAAGTCTCATTACCACCTTTTCACCATAAACGGTAGGTAGGGTAGAAACGCGAAGATCAACCTCTTCATCGCCAAGACGGTAAGAAAATCGTCCATCTTGAGGGATTCTTTTTTCATCAATTTTCATTTGCGAAAGAATTTTAATTCGAGAAATTACTCCATCTTGAATTACTTTTGGCAAAACAAGTTTTTCATGTAAAATTCCATCGATTCGATATCTTACTCGAACGGCATTTTCTTGTGGTTCAATGTGAATATCTGAAGCGCGCCCTTTGATCGCAAATTCAACAATGGTGGCAACGATTTTGGCAATAGGTGCTTCTTTTATTTTTGTTTCTTCCAAAACCGTTTCTTTTTTTGGTTGATATTCTTTTAAAGCTTCTTTTACTTCTGGTGTTAATCCTTGGCCGTAAATTACTTCAATTGTTTTTTGAATTTTTTGAGGATCAGCAAGAACAAAAACAATTCTTTTTCCTGTTTTTTTCTCCAAAAAATCGGAAACAAAAGTATTAAATGGATCATATGTGGCTAAATATAAAATGTTTTTTTCACTATCAAATCGGTAAGGGACGACGTTAAAACGTTTAGCTAAGGGTTCAGAGATTAAAGCTATTGCTTGAGGATCGGTAGGTACTGTTTCTAAATCAACATAAGAAATCTCAAAAATTTCTGCTATTGCTTTTATTATTTCCTCTCGTTTTATATCGGTAAATTGAAATAAATATTCATCAATAGGTAAATTTTTTTGAAGCGCCGAAAGTTCCAATTGATCGGCTTGTTCTTGAGTAATAACTTTATTTTTTACTAATTGGTTAAGCAGTTGTTTTGGAATGATGTTCATAATTTAACTATAAAAAGATTTAAACCAAAATGCAAGAGTTATATTAAAAAATAAAATTTATTTAAAAATTTGATATATTTATATCATGCAATCAATCATTCTTTTAACTAATGAAATGAACCAAATTGATGAATTTATTAAAAAAAATTTCTCTACCAAAGATGTAATAATTTTTTTTTATCCGGAAAAAAATGAATATAGTATTGATCAAATTCGCGGGCTTCAAAAAGAAGTCAAATATTTTAATCCAAAACGCCGCATTTATGTTTTTTACGATTTTCATCACTCATCGTTAGAATCACAAAATGCTTTTTTAAAACTTTTAGAAGAGCCGCCGGCAAATGTTTATTTTGTTTTATGTTGTCAAAATCTTTATCAAATTCTTCCAACCATTGTTTCGCGGACAAAAATAATTGATCTTAAAAATAAGAAGGTAAAAGTAGAGGATGAAAGAATAAAAGAGATTATCGAAAAAATAAAAAATGGACAACTTGTTTTTATCGATATTTTAGATCGTCAAGAGGCAAAAAAAATAATTTTTTCGGCAATTTATTATTTTAAAGACGAGTTAAAAACTAATACAAAAGTTTATCAGATTTTAAAGGAAGCAATCCAAAATCTTTTTCTTTTAGAAAATAATTATCTTAATCCACAAACTACTTTAGATAACTTTTTTATTTTTCTTTATAAATGTTATAATGAATAATAAATGATTAAAAAAGCCTTTACTTTAATTGAACTTTTGGTGGTGATTGCCATTATTGGTATGCTTTCGGCTCTTTTGGTGCCTAATTTTATGGGTGCGCGCGAACGGGCACGCGATGCTCAAAGAAAATCGGATTTAAAACAAATCCAAAAAGCTTTAGAAATGTATCGTCAAGATCAAACTCCTCCCGCTTATCCAACAGCAACCGCAAGTCGATTGGGGAGTTGTGGAAATTCTTTAAGTTTTGGTTCTACTGTTTATATGAATAAAATTCCTTGTGATCCTTTAGGCCCAACTCCTTATTATTATTCACCAAATAACACTAATCTTACGTTTGAACTTTGTACGTGTTTAGAAAATAAAGCTGATCCTGAACCAACGCCTGCCTCAATTTGTGGAGGTTTATCATGTCCAAGCGGTCAAAAAAAATATGGTATTACTCAACCTTAAAATTTTAAAATTTATTAAAATTTATAAAAAATATGAAAATAAAAATAACAACCAATAAAACCTTAAACTTTAAAATAAAGTCGGCTTTTACTCTTTTGGAAATGTTGGTTGTTATTGGAATAATAGGTGTTTTAATTGGGATGGGTGCGGTTTCTTATTCAACCGCACAAAAAAAAGCAAGAGATGCCAAACGAAAGCAGGATATAAAAGCGATTCAAAACGCATTAGAACAGTACTATTCTGTCTGTAATTATCAATATCCCACTCCGGCTGGGGGAAAGTTTTCTTCTATTATTTGCACTTCTCCGTCAATTGCTATTATGCCAACGGTTCCAGTTGACCCAAAAACTATCACTCCTTATCCATGTAGTGGTTGTTCATCGAGTCAGTATAAGGTGTGTGCCGTTACCGAAAACGAACCAACACCTTGTGTAAGTAATCAACAATAATAAATTTATTAATAATTTTTAGATATTTTTAGATAAAAATTTATATGAAAAAAACTTTTACATTAATTGAAATTTTGGTGGTGGCAACAATTATTGCTCTTTTAGCTGGTGGCGGTGCCGTTGTTTATACCCAATTGAATAAAAGCGCTCGTGATGCTAAAAGAAAAACTGATTTAGAACAAATAAGAGCCGCCCTTGAGATGTATCGAAGCAATAATAATCAGTATTATTCGGGAACCTTTAATAATAATTGTCAAAATATAACTTGGTTAAGCAGTTATCTTTCTTCAATCCCCAATGATCCAAAATCTCCTTCATATTATTATCGTTGTAATATTTCTCAATCGAACTACACTTTAGGTGCATATTTAGAAACAGGAGGAAGTGGAAATTGTGGTAGTTGTGGTAGTTTTAACTGTAATTATTGCGTAGGTCCGTATGGA
>Ga0197142_1001572_pt1 | contig 20779 bp, 23 predicted proteins | sample GBS60_MetaG_FD_148614 | JGI IMG/M metagenome (GOLD analysis project Ga0197142, IMG submission 148614) | Sediment microbial communities from Great Boiling Springs, Gerlach, Nevada, United States - GBS 60_MetaG | ecosystem: Environmental > Aquatic > Thermal springs > Hot (42-90C) > Sediment... | reverse complement strand
CGAATAATCCCTCAGAGCTCTACTTATTGAAATACCTACCAGATTCCTCGATTGGCGTAAGATTTGATATCAGCACTGCAGTCTGGGCCTTTTCTCGATCAATAATAAAGCCTTTTGCATAGTCGGAAAGCAATACAGCTTCTGCCATGGCTGCGCGATCTGCAATTGCAGAGATAGTCCGTCTTATCAAAGTCGTTGGTATTTTGTGCTTAGCCTAATGGTCAAATCGCATCACTTGGTGACGACGTGATGCACAAATGCGAGTCTTGCGGGTGTCGGACAAGACGAGTCCACCAGCACAAAGCTCGTACCAACTCCTTTGTTCTCTGATAGCAGACAGTCGATGACTCCACCCCGTGTCGATCCGTGTCCTATCTAAAAACTATCGCAGCCGCTCGATTACACCCGCAGCTATAAGCGGTATCATTATTTCGTGGTGACCAGTAAGCGATATTCCTTCACCGCCGATCTCTTTAATCCTCGAAACTACCTGTTGATTCGAGCGGTAGTGCTGTACGAAATCTACGTTAACGCCGAGCATTCCTCTAAGATCACAACCTAAATTTACAAGAGTTGTAACCGCTTTTAGAATGACCTCGGGCAATACCACCGCTGACCCAAGGTTAATTAGCACACCACCGTTTTCTAGTCCCTTCATGGCTTCCGTCAAAATCCTGAAATCTCTCAAGGATGCCTCGCCAATCGCCGCACCATCGGCCGAGGGATGCATGTGCACAATGTCGCACCCAATCGAGACATGAACAGTGATCGGTATCTTGCATTCGTAAGCTGTTGCCAATAGGCTCACGGCCGCATTGGCAGCTTTCATTTCATGCAACGTCCTGCCGAGAGCCTCTCCATAACCTAATCCATCACGTGCAGCAGAAATTGCTGTTGTGTTAAGAAACTCAGCAGTCTCCTCAGCCATTCCGAACATTCCAGTTCGAATTCCGTCTACGACATCCTCTGAGGTGCATCCGAACCTAGCAATTTCCGAATCGTGTATCGCTCCGGCACCGTTCATAGCGAGAGCAGTGATAACACCGCGATGCATCAAATCCACAAGGATTGGACTAAGACCGCACTTTATAACGTGAGCACCCATAGTAACTACCACTGCTCTACTTTGGCTACGTGCAGATACAATGCGATCTACAACAGCGCGCAGTGCTTTGCCAGCAAGAATGTTAGGCAGCGATTCCAAAAAATTCAAAAAACTGCTGCCCTTGCAAAAAGGTACAGCGAAATCGCGCACGTCTACTTTGCTTACGCGGTCAAATACGGACTGGGTTTTTAATCCCGAAAGATCAATCGTGGGATACCTTGATTTCTTGCTTAATTCCATAGACTGTAATCACATCATTGAGTTGAACAAAACGGGAGAACGCACAGCGCAACCTCGTGCCCAAACTTCCCTCGAAAGATCTACCGCCGATAATCGGCGGCCTGACGATTTGGAAACCGGTTTTTTCCAACAGTCGGAATATACTATTCCTGCAAAAATAGAAAACGTGCTCAGCAGGCTTTAGATGTCGCCAACGTTCTCGCTTTAAGCGAAAAATAAAATGTCCTATGTCGGGCGTTCCGATAACAACCAAACCGCCGTCTTTAAGTATCCGCCGTACTTCGAGCATATGAACAGTGGGATCGGGAATATGCTCAAGAACATCCCACATTGTGACGCAATCGAACGAAGCATCTGGGAACGCAGCGTCTTCGATTGTGCCTGTTCGAACATCGAGTCCCCGATTTCGCGCCTCTTCGGCAGCGTAGGGAGATATCTCAACACCCGAAGCCACCCACCCCCTTGCGTTTGCCGCCTCGACAAAATAACCCAACGAGCAGCCTATATCAAGCAACCTGCCAGGATCCATAATCAATTCGATCTGCTTCAGCCTAGCTTCGGCTCGTTTCAACCTGAAAAGTCTTCGTCGACGATAAAGATCAAAGTACGAGTTATTGTACTGCTCTGCAAGCAACTCAGGCTGCGGATATGTAAACGCCAGTCTGCACGATCCGCACACATATACATCCAGATCGTCCTTGGAGACAAGCAAGGATGTTACCTTCGCTCCACATACGTTACACACCCCAAAGCTCTGCGGAACTTTATCGACCATAAGCTTGCTTATTCGAAAAGAGAATCCGGCAATCCAATGTTAACCTTCACGTCGCTAACTTCAGACACTCCTGCTTTCTCGCCATCCGGCCCGAAGACCTCAACCCTAGTAGGCATCCATATCACCCCATCAAATCTCTTGGGATCAGAATATACAACCTTAATCTGAAGCCGACCTTGCGCATCGCGTTTTTCGAACCTCTTAAGATAGAGATCTTGCGCGTCAATCCAAACATGATGAATCGTGTCGCCTTTAGGCCATCTTAGTCTCAGTTTTAATTCTCCATTAGCTGTTGCATCAGGATCGTTCACCAATTCGACCTTTCGTCTTTGCCAAAGCGACGGAGTTATCAGACCTATGTCCAACGCATCTTGGGTCTTTGCCGGGTCGTCTGAGTAGTCCTTTTTTTTGTTGATCCTAACACTTGGGGCTCGGACTATTTTGGTCGAACCGTTCACGATATACTCGAAACTGACCATCCCGAGTTTCCCCTCCATCCGGAGCTTGTCCGGATACTTGAAAAATATCCCAGCACACTTAAAGTCGTAAAGCATCGAGTAAGCCGATTCTATCTTCGCTAGGGCTTTGCGATTCTTATAAACGACCGTACCCACCATCGTCAGGTCCTGAAAACCTTTGGTCGCTTCAGCAACGCGGTTGCGCAATTCCTCTTCCGAAATGTAATCCTGCGGCTTATCTGAGTTCGGAACAGCACATAATACTCTAGTAACCGCAATACAAACCGCTATTACACCTATCCACATAAATCTAGTTGTCATTAGCTTTACTTTTCGTACTTTCGTATAATTCGCCGTGTACTGTCATCTCCCAAAGCAACATGTGCCGAAGAATCGACGAACACGCAGCAACAAGGCTGAGCATAAAACCGTGCAAACCGTCCATGAACCCATGTCTCCACAAATAAACCCTCAGGAAAGATAGCATAGGATGGAATACTATGTCTACAAGCCTAAATTTGCGGCCTTCCTCAAGCCTTTGTCTTGCTGAAGCACGAGCATATAAGACCGTCTTTCGTATACAATCTTCTGCCGTAGGATATGTATAGTGCAGCAAATTGTGCTTCAAAGTACCTACGCTGCCCTTCACTTCCATAGTTTCATGAACTAATCGAGGCGGAAAATATGCCTTTGACTTTCGTGCCAACCTTAACTGGTAATCGGGATACCATCCGCAATGCCGCATCGGACGTCCTAGGAAATAGCTCAAGCGAGGCATTCGATATGCATCGTGATCGCCACTGTACACAGCTTCTAGGATTTCCCTTGCAAGTTCGGGCGTCACTACTTCGTCCGCATCTATTACCAACACCCATTCCTGAGTAGCCATCTCTATTGCCGCCGTCTTCTGATACGAGAACCCGTCGAACTCTCGTGTCCTAACTTTATCAGTAAACAACCGAGCAATTTCCAATGTCCGATCGGTACTGAACGAGTCTAGAACCACGATCTCGTCTGCAAATGACAAGCTTCGCAGACAACGTTCGATGTTTGCTTCCTCGTTATACGTGATCACAACGGCAGACAACCCCATTTGGTCGACCTCAATCAGGCATCAATAACTACATCCAAAGTTGGTCACAAATCACAGTTCGCCTGATTTTTAAGGAGAGTATCTAATGCATTGACAACCCAATCTGGTTCTATGTTTGTCATACATTTGCGCTGATTATTGCACCCCACCTGGCCACACGGACTACATTCTACCCCGGCAGTAAGCACAACGTGTCCAGTTCCTTGCGGCCCAGTAACTTCAGGGTCCGAAGGGCCGTACAACCCTATTACCCTTTTGCCTATCGCTGCAGCCAAGTGCAGTATCCCCGAATCCACAGCCACAAGTGTTTCGCACCGTGACAATATTGCCACTGCTTCAGCAAGTGCAGTCTTGCCACTTAGGTCTATGATTTGAGGGCATTCTTTTACAATCTTGGGCACTGGAGCTGTGCCCAAAACAACAACACGCATTCCACGATCTATAACATAACGCGCCACTGTTGCAAAACCCTCATCCGTCCATTCCTTCAAACGACGTCGACCGGACGTGCCCGGTGAAAGTGCAACGATTTTGTCACTTTTGCCTATCCCATAGGATGCAAGCAATTCATTGGCTTCTTCAACTTTGCTCGAAACAGGCTTGAGCAATCCCACATAGTCTTGTCTAGTAATCCTACAGCCGCACGCCTCTACCAATCGCAAATTGTTTGCAGTAGACGGAGGGTGTACGAATGGCACCCGCTTAGTCAGTAACCGACCAAGCGATGTATCATCGAAGCCGACCCGTGCTTTTGCTCGGCTAACTCGAGCTAGCAGAGCACACTCAGCACTTTGTGAAAAGACCACAGCCAAATCGAAGTTGCCCGCGCTTAAATAACGCACGAGACGCAACTTTGCAGAATTCAAGCCACTCGGACGGCGAAGAACCTCGTGAACAAGTCCCGACGCTTCGAGCAACTCTGCCAATGCAGGCCGCACTACACTCGTGATGTGAGCTTCCGGATAGCTGTCGCGAATACACTTTAGTGCAGGCAGCGAGAACGCCAAATCGCCAACCTGATTAAGGTGGAAGCACACAATCTTCATTGCTCGATCCACGGCTTTACCGCATCCAATACGTCCTCCGGCTTAATTGCTCGCATACAGTCTACATCTTTACAAATCGGATGCCTTTGACAAGGACTGCAAGGAAATTCTTTTGCCACCCAGACGAAATTGGACTTCTTTATGAAGCATCGCCATGCGCTTGCGCCGAACAATCCCACAGTAGGTCGGTCAAGTGCAACCGCCATATGTAGTAATCCCGTATCGACGCCAATCACGGCAGTGCTACGCTCCATAATTGCACCTGCTTGTTTGAGCGTTGTTTGCCCGGCACTGATGAATGGCTTGCTGCTAGCCATTTCCGCTATAGTTTTCGCCAACGGAATATCAGCCTTTGCACCCAATATCAGCGACTTAATACGATAATTATCCCAAAGCAAATCAGCAACCCTCGCCCATCCTTCGGGAACCCAGTGCTTGTTCGCCCACGTAGTAGCAGGGCAGAACGCGACAACTTTGCCGTTCTCCAACCCTGAATTACGAAACAATTCTGCCGCAAATAGGCGATCGGAATCGGTAATCGGCATGTACATAGCTGTATCAGTGGACTCGACTCCGAGCAGTCTAAGGATATCGAGGTTTCTTTGCTGCGCGTTTGTTTCAAAAGAGCCGGGGTCGTATTTTTTGTGGTAGAACAACACACTTCCCTCAGCCCCATCTGCAAAACCGATCCGACGCTTGGCTCCTGACAACACACAAACGCACGCACTTCTAATAAGACCCTGCAGATCAACGCACACGTCGAATCGCTTCGACCTAAGAACCGTGCCAAGTTGCCATGCACTTTTCACAAAGTGTGCAGCACGACACGGGATACTACCAGGAACGCTTCTCTGCCACACTATCACTTCATCAAGATATGGATTGCCTATCACAACATCTGCGGCCTTTTGCTCGACTGCCCAAGCAATGTAGCTATCAGGAAAAGCCTGCCGAAGCGCTTTTGCAACAGGTGTGGCCATAAGAACATCCCCTATAGCCGTGAGCTTTACAATAAGTATTCTCTTGGGCATTTCACTTGCCAACATCCGATGCCTCCGGTGACAGCTTCCACCTATCATGCAACCAGAGCCACTGTGTAGGATTTCGGCGTATTTCTCTTTCAATTGTCTCTGTAATTAAAGCGGTCAGGTCGCGAACGTCCCGTTCATGGTCGCCTGTTGGAGCAAACTCAATTCGAGGATAAAAGGTCGCGTGATACCTGCCATCTGGCTTGCGAAAAGCAAACGCGGGCACAATCGGCGCCCCTGACCTGAGCGACAATACCGCCGGACCTATAGCCGTTGCAGCAGGACGCCCAAAGAAGTCCACAAATACACCACCGGATTCGTTCTGATCGGGCAGGATGCCGAGAATCTCATTGTTCTTAAGGCATCGAAAAGCACTTATCATTGGTCTATCTCGATCGAACACTCTGTATCCGCCGCTTTCCCTAATCCGAGTTGCTATGCCAGTCATGCCTGGATCGTCGCTGTCGCGTGCAATTACGTTTACTACATGTCCCAAAATTACCATTTTTCGTGCCAACAGTTCCCAGTTGCCATAATGTGCAGTGATCACCAAACAGCCTTTGCCTTCTCGTAAAGCATTGTCAATATGGTCTAAACCTTCAACATCCACTAGATCGCTAATTTGTTCGTTAGAAAGTGAGAGCAGATGAAAAAATACTAGCGATTCACGTGCAAAATGGCGAAATACTTCCTTAGCCATCGCCCGGATCTCCGCTTCGCTTTTCTCATGGCCGTAAACCGCTCTTAAATTCTTCAAAGCAACCGTGCGGTAACGCTTTGAGCAAGCGTAGAACGCAGACCCAAGAACGTTTCCTAGCCAATTGATAGATCGCCAACCAAGTAGTCCAGCAGTCGCACATAACCACCAGAACGTCAAGCGTCCGAAAAGCTTAATCAAACGCTTATGAAGCGGCAATCGCCTTGCTCGCTCGGTTAATCCTGTTGGAGATGTGCTCCGCAAGTTGTTCAATCTCTTCGATTTCGAGTCTAATACCGAGAACATATAGATTCCGTATTTGTGCGTTGTCACCCAGGCGCGACCAGTCTTTTTCAGTAGTAACAATCGCTTCAACGCCACATCTGACGCTATTTTCTTCTATAGATTTTAGTTCTTTCCTTGTATACCGATGGTGATCCGAGAACTCCATAAAAATCTCTACCGAAGCGCCCAATGATTCCAAAGTTTGCAAAAACGAACCAGGGCGCCCTATTCCACAGAAGGCAGCGATCCTCTTTCCCGCTAACCATTCAAGCTCTAAGTATCTATCTTGCTCAACGGCGTAGAGCGTTGCGGGCACCGGTCTAGCTCTAACTATTAGTGCGCCTCCTACTAGGTTTCTCACAAGCCGAACGGTCGCTTCCGTAAATGGTGTCGAATCGGAGTTATTGATTAACACAACTCCCGCACGTTTCAGCCCTCCTACAGGCTCGCGAAGGTCCCCCATAGGCATAAGAAATCCGCTGCCGAACGGCCTTACGGCATCAACAACTACAATGTCGAGGTCGCGATGAAGTTGCCAATATTGCAAACCGTCATCCAAGACAATAACATCCGGACAAAATCGGCTACACGCAAGTTCACCAGTCCGGCGTCTGTTCTTACCCACAATCACTGGTATACCTGGAAGGCCCTTTGCCAGTAATATTGGCTCATCGCCACATTTCGCCGCATCTGCCCAGACCCTATCCCCATCCGACACTATGACGCAATCCGAACTTGCACCACCATATCCTCGCGAAAGAACTGCTACTTTCTTGCCCATTTGCTGAAGCATACGGCATATAGCTTGTACCGTCGGCGTCTTGCCAGTTCCTCCAAACGTCAGATTGCCGACGCTGATAACCGCCGTCGGCAGCCTATATCGTTTACGAAGGCCAACCCAATATAGTGCGAGGTAAACCGTCAGTCCCACAAGATAAACAAGCGCTAAAGGCCCGAGCAGAAATCTTATGCCCCACGAAAATGTTCCTCTCTCCTCGCCCAACAATACGCGTTCAAGATAACCGCGTGCCATCAAATACTCTCTAATTTGGTGTGTTTAGAATCGTAATAGAGTCTAGCCAAAACTTCAGCAGTTCTCTTCGAGGCTCCGATGTTAGCAGCCATCATTTGTTCGCAGCGAGACGCTATCTCAGCAAGCAATGCGGAATCGTTCAGCATTTTTGCCAGTTCACGGCCAAGTTCCTCACCATTCTTGACTTCGAACCCTACTCCCGCAGCCTTTGCCTGTGCTACGAGATCCTTCGCTTTAAACGTATAAGGCCCAAAGAATACGGGCTTACCTTGAGAAATTGGCTGCAGTATACTGTGACAGCCTCTAGGAATAAGACTTCCTCCAACAAAAGTTACATCAGCTATGGCATAAACCCTTGCAAGCTCTCCAAACGTATCCAGTATCAAAACATCTTCTGATCCGGTAACACTATCCGGCTCGCTGCGCAAGCCGCATGTAAGGCCACGCTCGGAAGCAATTCGTCGAATTTCATCGCGACGCTCGATTTGCCGAGGGGCGATAATGAGCCTTAAGTTCGGATGTAATCTGCGAGCATAAAGAAACGCATCTATTATCGGCTCGTCTTCGCCCGGGTTTGTACTTCCCGCAACAAATACACGATCGCCATCCAAGAGCTTAAACCAAGCTCTAACTGCATCTATTTCTTGCTGATTCATTGGCTTTACAATTTGATCCGCCTTGCAATTCCCTGTCACCACCACTTTAGACGAATCGGCACCAAGCTTGATTATACGCTGCGCATCTGCCTCCGACTGCATACAAAACACATCTATGTTACCAAGTGTCCATCTGTAGATCCAAGGCACCCATCGCGCACCAGACATTGTTTTGTCTGACACGGTACCGTTAATAATCGCTGATTTGACTCCGCACAATCGGGCAACATGGCGAAAGTTAGGCCAAATCTCCGTATCAGTGCTTGCAAATACAACAGGCCGCACTCGCAAAATCGAACGTATTACGCAAGGGAGCAAATCAAATGGATAGTATAAGAAATCGTCCGCATCCTTAACAGACTTGCGAGCCATTTCCTGCCCTGTTTCAGTCGTCGTCGAAACTATCACCGCAACATGCGGAATTAGTCTCTTCAGCTCCGAGACTACTTCTGTACTAGCTACAGCCTCACCAACCGAAACCGCGTGAATCCAAATCTTTTCCTTGTTTTCTATCTGGGGAGAAATATCAACCCAACCAAGTTGCTGTCGCCACGACCTTCGCGATTTTCGTGAGACCAGAATCCTATACAAAATAAAGAAAGCAATAATGGGAGACAACACCAAAAGTAATAAGTTATATGCGATAAAAGCCATCAGGTTCTCTTACGCCCCAGCCATGATTCCAAAACTACTTCTGCCCTGTCTTGAGCATCGTTGATTGCTTTCTCAATGCGAAATGATGCTTTTGATTCATCCTCATCCGCGCTGATAAAAATTGGATCGCCGAACACAATCACCGCGCGAGCAAACGGCATTGGGACCATATGGGAATCCCAAGATGACAATCTTTTACATGGCTTGCAAGCCACTCCCACAGGAAGCACCGGACATTTCGACTTCTGTGCTAGGTATATAGGCCCAGGCTGAACCTTTTTGGCAGGACCCCTTGGCCCATCAGGTGTAATTGCCATTATTTTCCCATTCATAATGCATCTAACGGATTCAAGCAAAGCCCTTATGCCGTGACGACCGCTTGATCCTCTAATCGTTTTGAATCCCCTGCTCCGCAAAATCTTGTTTTGTAGTTCGCCATCCTTGGATACGGACACCATCGAATAGAAGCCGTAGTTGCGATAGCGGTAAATGGGAAGCATGCTCACCCCGTGCCACGGAAGGATCAAGCCTCCTTTGCCGTCGCGAATTAGATTTTCGACCTTTTCGTGCCCTTCGACCCTGACTCTGACAGTTACCAATATTGCGGTAGAAATGAGCCAGAGCACTCGAAATATTAGCTCCAGTTTGACTCGCTCCCACAGGCTTCTGCGCTCATCTGCCATAGAGAGCTATACTGCCTCCTCCGCACGAAATTGTGTCCTGTAGAGTTGTGCAAACGTCCCACCGCCCGCCACCAGATCTTCAAACGTGCCTGATTCGATTATTCTTCCGCGATCCAAAACCAAGATTCGGTCTGCGCCGGTCACTGTTGAAAGTCGATGAGCTATTATCAATGTCGATCGCCCCTTCATAAGTCGCTCAAGAGCTTCTTGCACAAGTCTCTCGGACGTCGTATCAAGTGAAGAAGTAGCCTCATCCAAAATCAGAATTCTTGGGTTTTTAAGCAAGGCACGAGCAATAGCAATCCGCTGCTTTTGACCGCCAGACAACCCAACTCCGCCTTCACCCAAAACTGTGTTGTAACCATCGGCAAATTGCCGGATGAATTCGTCTGCGTTTGCAGCTCTAGCCGCTTCAACGATCTCCGACATTTTGGCTCCCGGGCGTCCATAGGAGATGTTATCAGCGATTGTACCGCTGAACAAAATGGTATCCTGCGGCACAATAGCTATGTGTTCGCGCAGGCTTGCGATTTTTAAGTCTCGAACATCGTATCCGTCAACGATTACTTGCCCCGCCGTCACATCATAAAGCCGCGGAATTAAATCTGCCAACGTAGATTTGCCAGCTCCGCTCGGTCCGACTACTGCCACCACCTCCCCCGGCTCGATAGTAAACGAAACTCCATCAAGCACAGGCTCTCCCGGCACATATTCGAAACGGACATCGCGAAATTCCACTCGCCCTCTCACGTCTTTGAGAGTGATTGCATTCGGCTTCTCCAGCATATCCGACTTTGTATCTAGAAGCTCGAATATGCGTTCAGCTCCTGCCATAGTTTGTTCGTAGGTCACCTTCAAACGTCCGAACTGCTTTCCGGCTCCTGCAACGATAAACGCAAGGTATATGAACTGGTTCAGATCGCCAAGCACAATTCGACCAACTACAACCATCCAACCGCCGAGAAGTATCATCAAAGCTCCAGCTAAACCACCCATCAACTCAACGGCCGGAAGCACAGCGGAAGCTCGTCGAGCAGCTCGCAAAGCTGCAATCAAACTACCCTTATTAGCTACCTGGAAGCGTTTGATTTCATACTCCTCCATGCCGAACGACTTAACTATGCGTACTCCTCGAACTGATTCCTCAATGCAAGAGTTTACGTCAGCCAGCTTTGCCTGAATATCGACAGTCAGTCTGCGAATCATGCTGGTAAGTCGTCCAACAACATGGCCCATAATAGGTACAAACAGGATCGTTATCACAGCCAGCTCCCAACTCACAGCAAACATGCCCACAACACCGGTAACAATTAAGATTGGGGCATCGATTGCTTGAGTTATTAGCTGGCTGGAATTCTGAATTAGTCCAACATCATAGCTCATTCGCGAGATAATATGACCGATGCGATTTTGATGAAAGAAACTCAAGGGAAGTGTTTGCAAATGCGCATACATTTCTGCGCGAACATCCGCCCCTACTCTGTTAGTTACTGAAGCAATCAGATATGCATTAAAATAGCCAAAAATGCCTTTGGCGATATATATAAACACAGTAATAATTGCTACAATCACAATAAGAGCGAACCGAGCTTGGTTTGGGGCAAACCATCCGCGCTCTATTCCAAATTGGATTATGTTCCAATCGACAATAGGACTGTTATCTAACGCAGCAGTAAACCACTTTATCATCCTGCCCATAAGGAGCGTACACAATGCCATGAGCAAACCAGATAGGCCCGCACCAATCAAGCGGCCCTTATAAGCGAACACATATTTGAGCATGCGCCACGCGCGTGCGTCCATCAATATAATACTCCAGCAAATAGAATGCGCCTTTAAGGCCTTAAAGCTACTCCCCAATTAATGAAAGAAAACCCGGGGTAATGAATCTTTAGAAACAGCAACGCGATAATTATGACTGCAAGTATTATCCTTTTGTGCTCCCTATTAACAACGAGTTGCTCCAAAGAAAACTGTCCTTTGCCTGCAAAGCGCCGAAACCTCGGTATAAACCTCGGAACTCGTTCACAATATCTTTTGTACTCCGTTCCGAACTTTTCTCTAAGTAGCTTTTCCTCATATAAAACCGCACCAGCATGGAACAGCCAAAATAGGATTGTCCCAACTATTAACACATCCAGCCGATTGGCCATAATAAAGTATCCAGTGCTTATCAGGAATGTGCCGATATACATCGGATTCCTACACAGCGCAAATGGACCGGCAGTTGCCAAACTGTCTAGTTTATTCAAACAACCGGAAACCCATAATCTTATTGCCTCGCCAGCAATTACAAATGGCACGCCGGCTATAAAGCTCGCAACTGTAGGCTTACCAAGCAGCAGCATGGCTAATGTGCCGACAAACAGAAAGCTAGTACGTTCTTTAAAAAGAAAGTAGACTAAGCTGTCCATGCCAAGCCTCCCATATCAAGTATAGCCTGAGCAGCGCGATTAATCGCCCCTGGCTCCCCAAGTTGTCTCTTTACCTCGGCCAGTTCTTGGCGCATCCTCGCAAATCGATCCTTATCTCGAAGGATACCCAGAGCAACGTTCGCCAGCTTTTCTGCCGTAACATCTTCATTGATTAATTCAGGACATACGCCACGGTCCGCGACTATGTTCGGCAATCCGATATAGTCCTCTAGTGCCGACCTGCGGAACAAAAACTCGAACCGCATAACCCCCGTGCCACGATAGATTATAATCATAGGGGTTCCCAAAATCGCAGCCTCAAGCGTAGTCGTTCCTGACTTGGCAATCAGAATATCGCTGTGGGCCATGCAATCATAAGTGAGCCCCTGCACAACTCGAACGTTAGGAAAGTCAGTCTTTCCCCGCGAAGCCGATTCGAGCCTCCTCTCAATATCCGCAACCCGAATTGCCGCGCCTATCACGAACTGCGCGCCCCCTAATTCGCGATGCATTATTTCCGCACAGCCGATCATTGGCCCCAAATGCTCGTTCAGTTCGTGGACTCGGCTACCCGGGAAAAGACCAATCGTAAGCAAAGACTCCGAAAGACCAAGTTCTCGGAGAAAAGTAGATCGGTCCATCGTCGGTCTCACGATATCAACGAGCGGATGTCCCAAGAACCGGGCATCAACACCCTGGGCAGAAAGTATCTCTGCCGACCAAGGAAACGGAGTGATAACCTTTCCACCGCATGCAACAAGCTTCTGCGCATTTCTCGGCTTCCGCCGCCACGAAGACGGAGGAAAGTAATAAACCACCGGAATACCTCTGGAATAAGCAACCTGACCAAGCCTGATGTTGAAGGCGCCAAAGTCTATGGGAACAAACAGGTCAGGACGAGATCTCAGCAGCGCTTGTCTCATGCGGAGGTAACGAGCAATAACACCCGGAGCCGCTAGAATGGTTTCGGAGATGCTGATTGTACCACACCCCGACATATCAATTACGACCTCAACACCGGCGGCCTTCATCCTTATTCCGCCTGCCCCCCACAGGTGCAGATCGCTGCGAAGCTTCTTAAGTTCTTTCGCCAAATAGGCGCCATTCAAATCTCCGGAAGCTTCGCCAGCCGAAACGGCAATACAAACTCCCATAATTAAGCCCTAGGAGTTTCAAGTTGCCGCCCACCGAACCCCAATCTGACATTGCGAATGAAATCCAGCAAATACTGGAGTTCTTCGCTGGGATCGATCTCGTTCTCGATAACTTCAAGCGCCTGTGTTATATTCAGGTTCGATCTGTAAAGAAGTTTGTAGGCTTTCTTGAGATCAGACCGAACTTTTGGACTCACACCATGTCGCCGAAGTCCGATCACATTGAGGTCGTAAATCTTCATAGGTCGTCCATCAGCCATAGCAAACGGCGGCACATCCTGTACAACTTTGGAGAATCCGCCAATCATAGCCAGCTTCCCAATACGAACTTTCTGGTGTACTCCGACAATCCCACCGAAAACCACTTTGTCTTCTATCTGGGTATGGCCGCTAATCCCTACCATATTTGCCATCGTTATCCAACTGCCTAGCTTGCAGTTATGACCTATGTGGCAATAGGCCATCAACATATTGTTGTCACCTATAATAGTAGCTTCTCCGTCGCCGCTGGCCCGGTGAATAGTAACATATTCCCTGATGATGTTGCCATCGCCAATTATGAGATAGGTCTGTTCTCCATGGTATTTGTAATCCTGCGGCTCTCCTCCTAGTACTGCTCCGGTCATTATCCGACAATTTTTGCCAATACTTGTATTGGCCTCGATTACAACATGCTGCTCGATACGTGTTCCATCCCCAAGACGAACATTAGGCCCTATTACGCAATACGGGCCGATCTCGACTCCATTACCGATCTCAGCACTGGGATCTATAACCGCCGTCGGATGTATGCGGGTCTTTTTCTCGATAGCCTCCATTAGCCTTCCGAGCCCTGTTCCTTCCCTGCTTTCTCGACCACGTTGTCGGATGTTTTGCGTCCGTCTCTCTCGACCAACGCAAAGATAAATTCTCCTTCTGCAGCAACTTCGTCGTTTACTCGTGCGACGGCTTTGATCTTGCCGATATTTCCTTTGGTAGCAATGAGCTCCACATCGGTAACCAAAGTATCTCCAGGATGAACCGGTCTCCTGAACCTCACGCGGTCCATTCCTCCGAAGTACGCTAGTTTGCCCTCATTGCCGGTCATCGAAAGCAGCAAAACACCGCCTACCTGAGCCATGGCCTCACATACTAGCACTCCTGGCATCACTGCATGCCCTGGAAAGTGACCTTCGAAGAACTCCTCATTGATGGTAACATTTTTATAGCCGCGTGCGCTCTTTTCAGGCACTAAGTCGAGTATCCTATCCACTAGCAAGAATGGATACCTATGCGGCAAAACGTCTCTTATCTGTTCAATATCAAGCATATTGCCTCGCTCGCTCCACATCTAGCTTTTCATCCGGCTGACCTGTCGTGCAAACTTAACGTTAAGCGCATGCCCAGACTTGACTGCTAAAACTTCAGCCAGCAACAATCCGCCCACTAAGGCCAGGTCGCCGATAAGATCCATCACCTTGTGTCTAACAAGCTCATCCGGAAATCGTAACCTAGAGCTCATTCTATCTTTCCATACTACGATAGCATTGTCAAAACTGCCGCCCCGCGCAAGATCTTTATCCAAAAGCCCGGCAACTTCCTCGTAGAGCACGAATGTCCGCGCCGGCGCAATCTCTCGTCCAAAGTCTTTTTCACTAAAAACATAAGTTCCAGACTGCGCACCAATAAGCGGATGATTATAGTTCAAGACATAGGTTATGCTTAATTGATTCGCGGGCACAGCAATTATAAACGAACCGTTTCGCTGTACCCACACCGGCCTTCGTAGCTTTACTATCTTTCGAGGGACCCCAAGATCTACCAGTCCCACTGCGTCAATAGCTTTCACATAAGGCAATGCGCTACCGTCCAGCGCCGGAGTCTCCGAACCGATTACTTCAACAACGGCGTTGTCAACACCTCTGCCTCGAAGCGCAGCCATCAAATGTTCAATAGTGCGAACGCGAGAACCATTGCGTCCTATGGTTGTACCTCGAGATGTGTCAACAACATTCGCGGCCAATCCAGACACCACATCATCACCGGCTCGAAAGACAATGCCAGTATTCTCAGGAGCAGGGTGAATTACTACCGTAGTGTCAATACCGCTATGAAGTCCTCGACCTGAAAGCCTAACACTATCGGCCAATGTCTGTTGGTTGGATGAAACAGTAAAACATCCCGACCCGGAAGCAGTCAGCGCATTGTCATCAATGGTCAGCGTCGTCATTTTCTTGTACAAACCCTTTTGCACGAAGCTTTTCTATTTCGTGCTCGAGCACTCGCAATCGCCTGAGAATATCCGGCAAGTGAAGCCGTGCCGCCTCCACCTTTTTTTCGGTGGCATGATCCCTAGCCGGGAAACCCGAGACAACCGATCCGTCCGGCAAGTTACCTATAACACCGGCTCTCGCTGCCACCACGCACTTATCTCCTATTCGTACGTGATCTTTGACGCCGGCCTGTGCAGCTATTGTAACCCAATCGCCAATCTCTACACTGCCAGCGATTCCTGAAAGGGCCACAATTACACAGTTGGCACCTATCCGAACATTATGGGCTATATGCACGAGGTTATCGATCTTCGTGCCTTTGCCTATTATAGTCGCACCTGTCTTAGCTCTATCAACCGTTGAATTTGCACCAATTTCTACATCATCGCCTATTTCAACGGTTCCAATGTGGGGAAACTTCAACAAACCTTCCGAACGCGCCGCGTAGCCGAAGCCATCACTACCGATAACCACGCCCGCATGCAAAACCACACGTCGCCCCAACTTGCATCCTTGATAGATTACAACGCCCGGATGTAAAACAGAGTCTTCACCTATCTGCACCCCATCTCCCACATAAACATTTGGGAAAAGCACACATCGGTCGCCCACCTTTGCCGCCTTACCTATATAGCAGTTCGCGCCAACGGCAACACCATAACCTATTTCAGCATCTGAAGCAACTACCGCACCTGGCCCAATCCCCGGAGATGGAACAGCCTCAGGCTCAGCAAAAAGTCGGAGCACCTCGACAAAAGCCCGGACTGCATCCGGAACTCTAATCACGCTTTTGTTTGCAGGTGATTCGCCTATATTCGGACAAGCTATTATGCAGCCAGCTGGGGATGCAACAGCCTTTTGGAAGAACTTAACATCCTCTGCAAATACAACATCACTTTCAACTGCATCATCAATCGAGGCAACTCCGGCAACTACCGTTTCCCCGCTTCCCTCAAGTACGCCGCCGAGAAAGGACGCCAATTCTGCAGCAGTTAGATTAATCAACCTCTTGTGTCGCACAGCACCGGTCCACACTCGTTCCAAGACAGACAACGAAGCTTTCTCTCGAACTCTTTTGTCCTATCTGGCAATCCGCCTCTGTGTCGTACAAACGTAACGTTGATCCCTTGCTTATTGGCAAGCATTTGAACAGCCCTGCTCAAATCCAACCTTATACGTTGTTCTAAAACCTCAACAATCTTATCCACCGAATCGAAAGCAGGCCCTCGTCTTTGCATCACAATAGAAGCGCCTTTTGCTAGATTCGCTGTAGCTCTTGCGTATCCGACTGTCTTTCTCGTGGAATTTTCTTCTGCACCGAACAATTTTCCAAATGAGCTTATTTCTTGAATGATCTCATTCTGGGCACTAATTATGTCGCGCTCTATTTTAGCATTTGCGTCTTTCTCTATATCTGATAGTCTCTTTTCGATGTTCGCCGTAGAATCAGACCAAAGAGCTTTGATTTTGGCACGTGCTTCTTCCTTTATACGGGCATCTTCTCCGTCGCCTATATCTATAGTTCTTGAGAAATCCGACTGTAAAACGCTTAGCTTTGCATCAATCGCTGCAGACTCGCCTGCCACGAGTTCGCTTTCGGCAGGACTATCAACCGCACTCCGATTCTTCGCAATATTTGCTCCTGATCGTTCGATCAGCAATTTAAAACTTTTGTCGGCGACTTTAAGAGCACCTATTTTCAAACAGGCATTTATCCGATCCGCAGCATACCGTTCCGCAACGTCACGCAATTTTCGAGACGTTTCCTGCTCAATGTCCCGCACCTGTGCCTTTATATCAGCGCTTGCACTTTCCTCCATCGTTCTACGAGTAGCACGAATTCTAGCCTGAAGCGCTTCTCGCTGAGCGGACTCTAGTTCTCGAAGCGCACCTATTGCAGCCTGCGCCGCGTCTGCCTCCAGCCCTTCGCGAGAAATAGAACATTTTATCCTGTCCGACACCACCGACGCATTTACTAAATAGGCATCACGCTCAATGGCAAATGGCATCGTTCGCTTATCCGCCCGCAAGTCCGCCGCAATCCGCTTCATCAAAGCAAGAGCACCCGAACTCGGATGGAGCCGCATCAGCCGATCCATATCCACGTACACGATCATTTTGTCTGAGGCGATTTTCGGCTTTTCCAATTCCCCGCGGCTAGAAACTAATGGAAGACTTAGGACGATCGCTATTGAGCCAAATATGATGAAGCCAAGCGCGTAGTATGCTAGCCTCAATATGCTATTCCCCTCACCTATTGAGCTTTGCGATCAAGTTTGTTGACCACTTCATCCGTAATATCCAGACCGCCAAAGAGCACTGCTGCTTTGGACAACACGAGTGACAGGCCCTTCGCCTCCGCAACCTTCTTTACAGCCTCTTGAATGTCGATGGTGATTTTCTCTTCGAGCTCAATAGCTTTAGCCTGCAATCTGCTGTTATAATCTTTCTCCAACGCTTCGCCGGTAGTTTTTGACTTTCGTTGAATTTCCTGAAGCTCTTGCAGCCTCGCCTTCTGTTGTTCGGTAGGTTGAGTCGTAGCCTGCAATTGCTTAAACTCTTCGTCCAGGCTACGTTCTTTTTTTTGCAACTCGTCGATTCTCGCCTTTTCTTTCTCGCTCAGAGCTTCAGCCGGTTTGAGCTTGAGTTCTATAAGCTCTTTGACTTCGGTTTCATCCAACATCAGGTTTTGGCTTCTTATTTCGAGCTGTTTTTCGAGTGTCGCAGCCAACTGGTCGAACTCTTCCCTATACTGCTTAACACGCGGTGCGTCTCTTGTTACGCGAGCGAAGTCCACCACACCGACCTTGAAAACATTGTCGGCTGCCATTACTGTCGAAGCTGCTACTATGCAAACAACAACTACTGTAACCAAAAACGACGCTGTCCTGCGTAAGGCTTTCATCCTATATACCTCTTTCATATGCGTTGCGGAGGCCCAATTCAGCCTCCGCACAGCCAATTATAGCAGATCAATGCTAGCCCAACAAGCCGATCCGCCCATAGCTTACTGTGACGAACCCAAACTTTTATCAAAGCAGCCTTACTTTCCGGACGCAAACAACCACCACATATCGCCATAATTATATGGAAGTAAACCGACAGATTTTGGTTTGCCCAGTCTGAGCTAGGCCGATTTACACGAACACACTTGTCAACGGAGATCTCCCAATTGTGTGCATTTGCACTCACATATAATTAAACTTATATTTTAGCTATTACTAAAGTGCCAGTACATTGGCTTTATGAATGTATGGAATGATAGGCGCCTGAAACCTAAAAGCTATCTATGCGTCTAACAATATGAACCGACTACAGGAGTCACAATTGGAGAACCAAGCCGATTACGATTTCTCCGCATCCAATGAGATGCTTCTGGAGCGGTGCAAAAATCAGGATCAGGGGGCATTACGCGTCCTGTTCCGTCGTCACGAGAGGCCAGTTTACAATCTTCTCTACCGGATGCTTTCGAACCACGAAGACGCAGAAGAAGCACTTGCTGAAGTCTTCGTGAAAGTGTGGCGAGCAGCAGCAACTTTTAAAGGCGACTCGAAGTTTACAACCTGGCTGTTTCGAATTGCTGCCAATACGGCGCGAGACATGTTGCGATCACGAGTGTCCAGATCGGAAGTATCGATAGAAGACGTTGTTATAAACGAGTTTAAAATTGCGGAGTGTGCGAGTTATAAATCCGGCAATCCAGAAAAGCAAATACTAATTTTTGATGAAAACGACCGCATTATGCGGGCGATGCAAAAGCTTTCGGATGAAGATCGTCTCCTTATTACACTTTATCATATACAAGAACTCGATTATGAAGAAGTTGCAGAAATAACCAACATCCCAATTCGAAATCTGAAGGTCAAGCTCTTCAGAGCCCGACAACGGCTTAAGAAGCTGTGTGTTGAGCTAGAGAAGGATGGTAGCGAGGATGAACTGCGAACAGATACAGCCGGATCTTCTGGATTACGGAAAGGGTCAACTGAGTGGACCTGAAGCGCGAAGAGTGAGAACTCACCTGCAAAAGTGTGCCAAGTGTACGGCTCTCCTTGAAGAGGAAATGTCTTTCTCGGCGAGATTGGCCACACTTCCAGACGAAAAACCCATTAACGACGTATGGGAACTTGTTCGCGCGCGTACTAAACCTAAATTATTCCGTCCGCTCTCTTGGTTGCGATCTATCTCAAGCGCTCCGCGCGCCTTTCGGAAAATGGCAGCGGCAGCAACTGCGGCGATTGTGTTGGTGTTAGTGGTTTATGGCTTCATATCACAGCCGAACGTTGAGCCTTTTAACGATAAACCGACCGTAGCAGATAAGCCGGCGGTTACTTTGAGGTGGTCGGATGATCCGTTAGGAAACCATACAGACGCTGTGGTTGAGTTCATAAGCAACATGTAGAGATTAGTATCCATCCTGTCGTCCGCTTAAAAAGTTGAAGATGAAGACACTGTGTAGATATTCGCTTAAAGTATGTCTGATACTGCTGACAATTACAGTAACGATATTGCCGGCATTAGCTCAGAGTGTACCGGAGATTTCGCCAGCACAAAAAGAGCAGCTCAAATCGCTTGCCTTCGAAACAAAGCAGAAAATTGAGCGCCGGCGCGAAGAGCTCATGCGCGCTCGTTGGGAACTCTTTCGAGCATATCAAGATTATGAATTAGACGAGCGCAAGGTGAAGGCAATTATTGATAGAATCAATAAGCTTCAACTTGACCTTTTGAATGTACATCTGGAGAATCAAACTGCCATACGTCGGGTACTAAACGAAGATCAATTTCGCGTGTTCTGGAACAGAATGACCAAGCATATGGGCGGTTCCGTAATGACGGTATCACCCCAAGAAGATGGCATATTTGATAGATTTCCCAACAAAAATGATCTCTTCCAACTTGATCTTAACCACGAACAAATAAAGCTAATGAAGGCACTCGTAATGTCTCCGCGACGGCGGCAAATCATCGAAAATCTGCGACGCAATAGTCGCCGCATGCTGGAATTATATGCTCGCCATGACCTTGACATATCAACGGCACGTAAACTTATTGATAGCATCCATGAAGACCAAATCGAGCTTGCTGTTCTAACACACAAGAAGCAGCAAGCCATACGCTCAATCCTCACCAAGTCACAATTCGAAAAATACATCGATCTGCTTTCAAAGCGCGTTCAAGAACGCAAACCCATCAGACGAAAGTACTAAAC
>Ga0197142_1001571_pt1 | contig 20779 bp, 17 predicted proteins | sample GBS60_MetaG_FD_148614 | JGI IMG/M metagenome (GOLD analysis project Ga0197142, IMG submission 148614) | Sediment microbial communities from Great Boiling Springs, Gerlach, Nevada, United States - GBS 60_MetaG | ecosystem: Environmental > Aquatic > Thermal springs > Hot (42-90C) > Sediment... | reverse complement strand
CGTTGTTCTTCCGCCATGGCCTGTTGCCATTCGGCCATGCGGCGGACCAGGGCCGGCAGCTCCGCAAACTCGTCGGGGAGCACCAGGCGCCGCAGCTCCGCCCGCCATTGGGCGTTCTCCGCCAGCAGGCGTACCAAATCCTGAAAATCGGCAACAGTAAAACTCATGGGCAGCCACCTCCGGGGGATTCAGGGGAAGTATACCGCCTGCGCCGATGCCCAGGCAAATCGCCCCTTGGGCGTCGGGGCGGGGAGGGAGGGAATGTGCCCCGGCAGCCCGATGACCATCTTGACAGGCTGTCGTTATGATGCTTCACTTGAGGCGATGATACCCTTGACGAACGCTGCCTTCAGGAGAGGATAACGATGGCCGGTGCTGCCATGTTTGCCGGATTGGTCGCCGATGAGCAGGGTCGCGAGGCTGAAGTGGCATGGGTTGGTCCCGACGCCTGTTATGTGGTTGATGACGACGGTTTTCGGCGACACATTGATGCCGCCGAAGTGGATCGCCAGGTTCTACGCTATCTGCGCGAGCAGATCGAGCCCCATCGCGAGCTGGCCGTGCGCGCCATTCTCCAGCTCATGGGCAAAGATGACATTTTCAGCAAAACCGCGGTGGAGTACTCGCTCAAGCGGATGGAGGATACTGTGGGCACGCCCCTACCGCCCGCGGCCCGCGAGTTGTTGCGCGCGCATGGCTTTCGCATCATCATCAACGTCCACGGCGAGGTACTGGCCGTCGAGATGGGTGAACCGCCTTTGCAGGCCGAGGAATAACGGGCGTGGTCACGCCGCTCGCCGCGCCGGTGGATTCGCCGATCATCGTCGAGCCGCTCGAACGAGAGATAGCTGGCTATCTCCCGACGTTATCCCTGGGATTTACCGCTGTAAGCCCTATCCCCCACGCTCCCCGCAACGCACCCATGTCTTACCCTTCCCGGGTCGAAGTCTGCAACCGGGCTTGCGCCCAGATGCTCCGCCACATACGGAGCTGCTCGATGATGCGGGTTTGGGTCCACCAGGTACGCTCGTCCACCATCATCGACACGAGCAAGCCCACGGCCCCGGCCTGCACATAGGCCTCGACCTCTTTTTGGCTGATTTCGCCTCCCGCCAGCAAGGCGCTTGTCGGTGCAGCCGCCCGCAACTCGGCCAGATAATCCGGTCCCAAAATCTCGGCAGGATAAAAACACTGCAACACATGACCACGGGCGGTGTTTTCGACGACCTCGGCCCGCGAAAGCACGGTCGGCACATAAAGCACATCGTATTTGTAGGCGAAATTGGCCGTCCGCGGTCGAAAATAGGGCGCTATCAGGTACTGCGCGCCGGACTCGATGGCCATTTTCGCCTCGTTTTCCCCTTCGCAACCGCTCACCCCAACCAAAATGTCGTCGCCCACCCGTTCCCGTAACAGGGCCAGCGTGCGCAAACTGCCCGGCGCTGCCAGGGCCACGAGCACGGCGCCAATGGGCGCCGCCGCCAGGGCATCTCCCAGTTCCATCACCGTATTCCGTCCCAGCGCCTGCTCCAAATGGACGATGATCCCGACTTGCTGGAGACGCTCGGCAATGCGGCGGCTATTTGAAGTCGCAGGGCGAGGGGGAAGGGAGGAGGAGGTCATAGGGAATCCGTCCTCATGGAGGGCGTCGGTAAACAATCGATACGATAAGGGTTAATCGACAAGCGATGCGCCCCAGCCAGGGAGGCGTTCTGACAGCCGCAGGATAGGGGGCTTATGGATCGCTGCAGTCGCGGGTGAAGCCGCAATTGCGGCAGATGAGCTTGCAATGACGCCGGGAGAGAGGGCCGCCGCACAACCAGCATCGTTCATCGTCCGGTCGGGCGACAGCTGGCACCGCCGGGGTCTGGTTGAGCGGTTGCCCTTCTCTGGGCGGGGACTTGGTGACGGTCATAACCCCAGTATACAATCGTTCCAACAAGTCCCCAAAATAGCGCTCAGGAGGTACGGCCACCTGAGCCTCGTTCGATCGCACGTGAGAGGTTGTGCATGAACCATCCCCTGGCTCATCTGGGGTCAAAGCAACGAAAACGGTGGTTTTGGGGTTGGCTGGGGCCTACCCTTGTCGTTATGCTCATCCTGCAAATCGTCGATAGACCTTTGCAGACGCCGACGGCGCCGCGGGGCATCGTCTCGTATGAATTCGCCGGCACCACGGAACGGGCTGCCGCCATCCTGGCCGGTTGGGACGAAGAAGCCCGTATCCACGCCGGTTTCAGTCTGGGCTTTGATTACCTCTTTATGCCGCTTTATGCCATGACCGTTGCCCTGGGTTGCCTGTGGGCCGCCGAACGCTGGCGTCGGCGGCCGCTGGCAGCCCTCGGTACCCTGCCGGCCTGGGGAGCCTGGCTGGCCGCCGTGTTCGATGGCGTCGAGAACCTGGCCCTGTGGCGTCTTCTCAGCGGGTCCATAACCGATCCCTGGCCGGCGGTAGCGTGGTGGTGTGCGCTGGTCAAATTCGTCCTGGTCGGATGCGGTTTGGTATACATCCTGGGTGGAGCCATCGCCGGGCTGGAACGCCATTAGGCGGGCAATGCCGCCACAAAAGCCCGCACGGCCTCGGCAACGGCCGTTCCGTCGGGCAAATCGAGCACCCGCCGTGCCAAGGCGGTGGCGGCCGGCAGGGTCAGCCGACCGATCAGCGCCTTGGCCGCAGGGATAGCCGGCGGCGCCATACTGAATTCGTCCAGACCCAGGCCGATAAGGACGGGAATGGCTTCGGGTAAACCGGCCAGCTCGCCACACACCCCCACCCATTTCCCGGCGGCGTGGGCCACGTCGATCACGCGGGCGATCTGACGTAAGACGGCCGGGTGGAGGGCATCGGCCAGGGCAGCCACGCGGGCATTGCCACGGTCGGCGGCGAAGGTGTATTGCGCAAGGTCATTGGTGCCGATGCTGAAGAAATCCACCAACGGTGCCATCTGGTCGGCCAACACCACGGCGGCGGGGACCTCCACCATCATCCCGACAGGGATGGGATAGCGGTGGGGTATGCCGGCGGCGTCCAGTTCGGCGGCGGCGGCGGTCAGAAGCCGTCGGGCGGCGTCCAGTTCGGCGAGGGTGGCCACCATGGGGAACATGACGCGCACGTTGTCGGACACGGCCGCCCGCAGGATGGCGCGGAGCTGGGTCTTGAAGAAATCGGGCAAGGCCAGCGCGATGCGGATGGCGCGCCAGCCCAGGAAGGGATTGGCCTCGGCCGGCATGTCGAGATAAGGCGCGGGCTTGTCACCGCCGATGTCGAGGGTGCGAATGATGACCGGACGCGGGGCCATGGCCGCCGCTACCTGGGCATAGGCAGCAGCCTGTTCCTCCTCGCCCGGCGGTTCGTGGCGGTTCTGGAAGAGGAACTCGGTGCGCAACAGCCCCACGCCTTCGGCGCCGGCGGCCAGGGCTGCTTCGACTTCGGCCGCGGCCGCCAGATTGGCCACGACTTCGATCCGGCGGCCGTCGCGCGTGCGCGCCGGCTGTTGGGCAGCCGCGGCCGCCGCCTGGCGTTGGGCCAGGTAGGCGGCTTGCCGCGCCTGAAAAGCAGCCCGGGTCTCGGCGTCGGGTTCGACCACGACCGTGCCGGTCGTGCCGTCCACGGCCAGCCATTCCCCGTTTTTGACCTCGGCCAATAGAGCCGGCCCGACCCCGACGACGGCGGGCAAACCCAGGCTGCGGGCCAGGATGGCCGTGTGGGCTGTGGGTCCCCCGCGCGCCGTGCAAAAGGCCACAACGCGACGGCGGTCGAGCGTCGCCGTCTGGGAAGGGGCCAGATCGTCGGCCAGGATGATGGTATCGGCCTCCAAGGCAAGCGGGGTCTCGGTGGCGGCCATGAGCAGACGCACAACGCGAGCGCCCACATCGCGCAGGTCGGCCGCCCGTTCCTGGAAGCGCGGACCGGTCATGGCCTCATAACGACGGGCCAGGGTGGTAATGGCATCGCTCACGGCGGCCTCGGCATTCCAGCCCTGTTCAGCGATGGCCGTCCGGATGGCGGTTTCGAGGTCGGGATCGCTCAGGGCCAGGGCATGGGCTTGAAAGATGCGGGCCTGGGCCTCGCCCAGCTCCGTCTGAACCCGCGCGGCCAGGGCTTCCAGGTCGGCCTGGGCCTGGGCCACGGCGGCCTTATAGCGCGCCCATTCGCCTGCCGGATCGGCCGCCCGATAGCGGGGAATCTCCAGATCGGCCCGGTCGAGAAAACGGGCGCGACCGACGGCCCAACCGGGAGCAGCGGCCAGCCCGCGCAAGACCATACGGCCACGCAAAGGCAGGGCCGTTTCCGCCACGACAGGCGGTGGCGGCGCTTCGGCCCCTTCGCCAAAGCCGGCCTCGGCCAGGGCCACCAGAGCGGCAACGGCGGCGGCCGCATCCTCCCCGCGCGCGCTCAACTCGATGGTATGACCCTGTTCGGCGCCCAGGCTCAACACCTGATTGAAACGCCGCGCATCCACCGGACCGGTACCGGTGGTCACGTTGCGCACGCTGATGGCAGCCCGGAACTCCGCTGCCTTCTGCACAAAAAGCACGGCCGGTCCGAAATGCAATCCGGCATGATTGACCAGGGTCACCCGGGCGACGATTTCCCCGGCCGGGGTCTCAGGGGCGGGACCGGGCGCTGTTGAAGGCGCAGGGCTCACGGTAACGCCCAGGGCTTCTTGCTTGGGCGACAGCGCAGCCATGGCTTCCGCTACCACTGCTTCCAGGTCCATGCCGATGGATGCCTGCACGGCCGCGGCCATGGCGCCTTCGACAAAGGGGGCTGCCACCAGACGTACCCGCGCCGCCTGTTCCGGTTCCAGAAACTCCAATGCCATCTCGGCGCTCATGATGGCACTGCCCAGGTCCATCAGCACCACAACGCCATCCTCGTCGTAGACCGTCTGAATGGCCTCGAGGATGGCGGTGGCATCGGTGCCAAAAGGCTGAGCGGGATCGCCCGTGCCGCCGACGGCGGCAATCGGAGCCCGCCCCTGGGTTTGTTGTGCGGCCAGGGCTTTCACGGCCTGGGCCAGTTCCTGGCTGTGGGAGACGAGGACAAGTCCGACCATCGGGCGAAGAGCAGGCCGAAAGCGTTTCAAGGATTGCGAGGCAGGTTCCAGCTCAGTTGGGGCAGGAAAAGGCGATGTTCACCGGCTGCGATCAGGATAGGCCGGGGTTGCGAATACGGGCCGACATTGCCCTGGCTATCCACGGCCGCCACCCGCCAATAGTAGAGGCCGGACGGCAGCGAAACCGGGAGTTGATACGAGGAACGCTCGAGCGGAGGCACAACGGCGCTGGCGGTCGGCTCGACGGCCGTTGTCGCCGACCCGGTAACCGTGGCGGTCGTCAAGCCCTCGTCTTGCGCGGCGGCGTGGGTGGTCGCCGGTAAGGGTGAGACAAAGGTCAACGGCGACATGGCGTTGGTCGTGGCCGGCGCCAGACGACGGTTGCGCATTTGGAAGGGGAGGAAGTGGAGATGCGTGGCCGGCACCCAGGCATCCACCTCGGGCGTATGATAGTACAACTGCCCCCGATAAAACGTGTTTTCCAACTGGACTTTGTAACCGACGATGGGAAAGGTGCCGTTGGTCAGAGGTCGATGCCAGATCAGCTTCGCTCTCGGCGCCTGCCAGGCGTGCGCAGGCGGCCATTCGGGCACCGGTGCGCCGGGCAGGCGATGGGGAAAGGCCTGTTGCCGGAACGTTTCGTAGAGAGGGCTGGGGACGAAAGGCCCCGGTACCCAAAGGGGATCGCGGTTGACGAAAATCCCCGGTCCCCAATTCGTTGTCCACGACTTGAACCAGAAGGAACGGGTGATACCGTAACGGCGAACTTTATCCCACAAAGCGGCAAAATTGGCAGGACTGACGGTTTCGCTCCATCCCCATGTGTTCAATTCGGTAATCCACAATTCATAGCCCATTCCCTCAATGGGCGCTTTGAGTCGAGAGATCTTATCGTCATGATTGCTAAAGGCATGAAACGTGACGATATCCACATCCTGACGGATGTCGAGGGGCCCGCGCAAAGCCATCAAACGCCGCAAGAAATCGGGACCGTAAATGTCGGAAAGCCCGCCCAGCAACAGACGACCGCCGATGTCATGGCGGTCGATTTCAACGCGGGCCCGTTTGACCAGTTCGGCGTAGGTGGGAACATTGGCATTGGCCGGATCGTGGGGCACATAGAGGAATTCCCACAGGTCGGGTTCGTTCCAGATCTCCCAATCGTGCACCTGGTTTTTGCCGTAGGCGCCGTAGCGTCGGATCATCTCCCGCAGAAAGTCCGACCAGTCTTCCATGTTGATGGGAGGGTGATTTTTGACCGTGCTGTGGATACAGTTCTTGCCGGTCATACCCCCGATGGCAGCCCAATCGGGAGTGAAGAAAATCTCGGGGACGGGGATGATGCCGTAATTGCTGGCGATCTGGAAGGCATAATCGAAGTCGGTCCACACGTAGCGGTCGGGTTCGGGTTCGAGGAAACACCACCAAGTGGCGAAGCGGGCGCTGCGCACGCCGGCGCCCCAGCTTTTGCCGATGACCTCATCGAGCTGGTCGATGCGAATGGTACCGTTCAGCCGCGGATAAGCCTCTTCGCGCGGAAAGGTCCACTGCCAGGCGGGGCCCAGGATGTCCATACCGTAAGGCGATGGCGAGCGGGGCTGCGCCAACGGATGGGGCGGTGTTTGCGCCTGAACCGGAAGGGTTCGGAAGAGGAGCAACCCGATAAGGCAGCCGAGAAGAGCAAGAAGGCGTTTCATGGCTTCACTCCTGCGACAAACGGCGGATAATACCTACCGTCAGCGGCTCGGCCACGCGTTGACCGGTGACCGGGTCGTAAAAGCCGGCCATCAGCGTATAGCTGCCGGGCGGCAGATCGGCAGGCAAGATCAACGCAAATCGATCGCGAATCACATCACCGGGGCGCCAGAGGGGAGCCGGGAGATAATCGCCGCCGGGCCGATGGTCGGGAGCCTGGGCCCGTTTGTGGCCGGCCTCGTCAAAGAGTTGCAGGAAGCTGTGCCAGGGGACGGGTGGGGTACGAACCACCCGCCAGTAAAGGTCTACCGTCAGCAGGCTGCCCGGTTGGGCTGTGCCTGTCCAGGCCGTGTGCAGCCAGCGCATGGACTCGCCATACGGTATCTCGAAAACGGGTTCGGGAACGGTGTATTCCCCGATCACGCGAAACACATCGGCGCCGAAGGGCTCTATCTCGTATCGCACCTCGACGCCGGGCATGGCTTTGTTCAAAAAGACAGGCCGTCCGGTAGCCAGAGCTGTAGCCAGGGTGGTGTTCAAATCGGCGAAATCGCGGTGGCCGGGCCTATCGGGCGGCACCATCAGGGGAAACAGGGCGGTCATCTTCGGCGCCCGGCCCAGCACGTGTTGGAAGTAGAGCATGGGTGTCATCTCATCGCGGTCGTTACTAACCAAAATGGCATCGACCGGAGGCGATTGGGCCAGGATGTGCTGCCAGCGCCAGGTTGTCTCGTAGCTCAGGCGACGATCGAATTCGTTGCCCCGGTTCTGAACCTGCAGATAGGGCCAGATCAGCACGGCCAGGGTCAGCACCAGCCCATACGGCCGCAGACGAGGGCCGGTCAGACGGCCGAGCAGCTCAACGCCATAGGCCAGACCCAGACCCAGCCACAAGGTGGCGATGAGCAGAGGCGGCAGGTAGAAGGCCTGGATATCGCCGATGCCGTAGAACAGATTGAAAGCCGCGGTCAGCAGGAAACCGGAACCGGTCAGGAGCAAAACCGGCCATTGTTCCTCCAGGATCAGGGCCAGGAGACCGAGCCCAATGAGGACGAGGCCGACCCAACCGAGATGGTCGAAGAAAAACCGGCCTGCTATCGGGATTTGCGCCAGAGCATCGCCGGGACTGCGCAGGGCATCGGCAAAACGCATCCCCAAGACAAAGCGCAACAAAGCGATCGGACTATTGTCGTGGAGAGCGAGAACACGGTCGGGCGTCAGCTCCAGTCGGAGCCAGGGGCTGGCGGGAGCGCGGAGTGGTATATAAAGATAAAGCAAAAGCGGTCCCAGCGCAAACGGCAGCGCCCGCACAAGCCGGCGCCATCGGAAGAGGTCGCTCCGTTGCCAGAGGAGATAGAGCCAAAAGCCGGGTAGCAGCAGGAGTAGAGTGAGATGATGGCTCAGACCCAGGCCCAAGAGCAAGGCCAGAATGCTCAGGATACGGTCAGGGCGTGGGCGACGCTGTTCGGGACGCGTGGGCCAGCCGCCGACGGCCAGACCGGCGCCCAAAAGGGCAGCGACAAAAACCGTCTGCAGGGTGTAGACCTCGGCCTGGGTGGCCTGAGCCCACCACGTGGGATTGGTCGCCCATACCACCGTGGTCATGGCCGCCAGCCAGCCCGCGCCGCGGCGCCAGCGCAGACGGAAGAGCAGCTGGCTCAGCGCTTCATAGGCCAGCAGGTAGAAAAGCCCTACGGCTACCCCGCCCCACAGGGCGCTGAAATGGTTCACTCCTTGGGCCGGATTGGCCTGGTACAGGCGGGTCCACAACCAGCCCAGCAGATGGTAAAGGGGATAACCGGGCGGATGCGAGACTCCCGCCAGGGGCACGGTGAACTGAAACTCGCCGGCATCGCCTGGTAAAACGGCCGGAGCTGCCGTCAGGCGATAGGCCATAAAGGCCAGCAGACCGAGCAGGAAAGCAGGGAAGAGGGAACGGGGACGCATGGCGATGGGAGCCGTTCAACGGCAGGATCGGCCTATTCGATGCGCAACCAGTCGAAAGCCGCGGCCAGGCTACGAAAATCACCGGCAATGCGCAGAAAGGCATCGGTGGGATCGAGCACCTCGGCAGCCGTGCCGGGCGCAGCGCCGACGATACCGACAAGGGCATGAGCACGACCGCTCAACTCGGCCGGCGTGGTCAGACCGGAACCGAGGCCTTGGAGCGCTGCGATCAGCTCGGCCGAGACGAATGTCCCGGCGCCTTCGCGGGTGGCCAGGATGACGAGCCGGCCGGGCGGCAGGCTGCGGAGATAAGCCACCAACCGCTCCACCTCGTAAGGATTGGCCACGGTATCAAAGCCGCGTTGGGCCAACACGCGCCCGCGACGCGGGTCGAGAACGGTCACGTTGTAGCCACGGCGACCGAAGGAGGCCGGCAGGCGCGTCCCGGTGGCGTCGGTCAGGGTGATGTAGGCTTCGGCAAAACTGTGGACTTCGATATCCACCGGCGCCTGCCAACCGGTCTTGCCGATGAGCGCCTGAGCCAACACCTGACGCGGGACGCCGGCATACGCAAACCGGAAGCGCAGGTGGTTGATACCGGGACGAGGCGTAAGCGCAAAACCGTACTCTTGCCAATCGGTACCCATGACGACTTCGCCCACCGTTTGGCCGTTGAGCACCACGTGCAGACGTTGCCGTGGCCCTCCAGGCCAGGAGAAGGGCACGGCGCGGAAGGTCAGATGGCGCGGGGTCGTATCTTCGCTGCGGAAGAGCAGCAAGGCCTCCGTTGCCGTGGCCCAAATGCCGGCAGCGCCGCCCACATCGGCTTCGTCTTCGCCCCAGCCCTCACCACGCCAGGCCGCGGTCTCGCGGTCGCCGAAATCGAGGACCAGGGGCAGGGGCGTCGACGGGTGCACGGCAAACAGGCGGCCGCTCGCATCGGCATGGAGCGGTTCGGGGTCGTGGGGAATGAGATCGAGCGCCAGTTGCTGACTGGCCTGCCAGGTATCGGCATAGGGCAGACGGCCGGGCGTCGGCGGCAAAAGCAGCAAATAGCGCACGCCCCATAAGGCCAGCAGCGCATCCACCTGAGCACGGGCGGCGGCCAGCGTCTCCGGGTCAGGAGGATGACCGGCTTCCTGCCGGGTGATGGCCTGGACCAGGGGCAAACGGGCAAAGTAATCGAACTTGATAGGCGGATTGCGCGAGGTATTGCCGGCCAGGATAGGCTTGCCATGAGCGGTCATGTAGTATTGGGCGCGCGTATCCTCGAAGCCCAGCACGCCAAAACTGTTGCGCCACCCCATCGGGATCGGCAAGACGGCGCCGTCGGGCTGCGCGGCCAGGGTGCGGACAACGGCCGGGATACGGGCATCGGTCAGGGGCAAAGGGATAACGGCATGCTCGAAAAGGATGCCTCCGGCGAGCATGACCACAAGACCCCGAGCAAGCCAGGCGCGGCGCTGCCCTCGGCCTGCCAACGACCATAACCAGGCCACGGCCCAGGCCGCCAGGATGGCCAGGGCCAGGATGAGCACCAGACTCCAGCGATTGGCCACGCGATTGCCCTTGACCAGGGGGAGGTAGTGCAACAGCAAAAAGGGCAGCGGAATGGAGGTCTCCAGGCCGTCAAAGTCGAACACATACCGTCCCCGCACCTGCAAAAGCGGGCCCAGGGTAAACACAGCCGCCAGACCGGTCGCCACCACCCAACCCGGCTGCCGTCGCCAGAGAATAACGGCGCCGATCAGGGCCAGCGCTGCCGTCCCATAGCCCAGGAAGACCGTGTTCACATCGCGAAACGGAGCCGTGCCCTCCTGGACGGCCCGCAGATAGGCCGGCCAATCCGTACCCCAAAGGGGATGGAGGGCCGTGGGCGTAAACCAGCCTACCAGGTCGGCGGACAACGCGAGGGCATTCCCCCAGCCTCGCAGCAGATAATCGGCAGCGAGGAAGGCCCGTACCGTTGGCCAGAGGTAGGGGAAGGTGAAGACCACCGTGAGGAGGGCGGCAACACTAAGGGCCTGCCAACGCTCGCGGTCGGGTCGAGGACGGAAAAGCAGATCTCGCCAGGGTCGTGCGAACAGCAGACAGAGGGCCAAAAAGGCCATAAACACCCCGAATTGCACATCCACCAAAAGCCCCCAGGCGGCAAAGAGGGCGGTGAGGATGCGATGACGCCGGGTGGGACGTTCCACCAGGCGCAGCAAATAGAGCACGAAAAACGGCAGAAAGTGGACGTTTTGGATGTTATAATGGCCCAGGGCCAGATAAACCCCACGATTGGACGAAAACGCAAAAACAACCCCGGCGATCAGCGCAGCCCAACGCGCTCCCGGTCGTCCCCGCAACAGCCACAATGCCAGCCAGTAAGCTCCCCAGGCCGAGACGACGATGTTGTAGAGCAGGGTCAGGTTGGAGGCGAAGGGCCAACCGACGGCTACACCCAGGGGCAGGGCCAGGATCGCCGCCAGCAGATTGTAGCTGTAGAGCAAGAGCTCCATGCCCAGGGGATAAAAAATGGCCGGGCTGTAAAAAGGCGTGCTGTGCTGCTCGAGCAGGCTGTGCTTGAACCACCACATGGACCAGATGAAGGTGTATTCGTCATAGGCCCAGGTATCCGAGCCGGGGACGAAAGTGGTGATGTGGCGGAGCAGCGGCCAGGTCGCGAGCAGGCTCAGGAGCAAGAACAGGCCGAGTAAAAGGCCGTGACGACGAAGCATGCCGGGAAGAAGCCGTGAACGCAAAAGCGCTTGTACGAAATCAGCATGGTAGCACAGTCCGCGGGCTTCGACGAATTGTCAGGGTCGCGAAAGACGAACGCCCGAAAGGCGAGAGGCCTTGAGATGACCACCCTCTCTGTTGCCTGTCACCTGCTTCCTGTGTTAGAATAGCCAATACATCTGTCGAGCATTTATTTCTTGATTTTATCTTATCATTTTTAAAAATCTGCTTATATTTCTAAAAAGCAGAATTACAAAAAGTGAGGTTTTATTCAGTGTTACTCGATCGCATTTTTCGTTTTCTTGGACTTATTGTTTTTGCTATCCTCGGTTGGCAAATCGGCATCATCATCACGCAAACCAGCAATCCTTTCGCCGAACTCTCGTCGTTCCGCTATATCGGACCTCTGACCCTCGGAGGCGCCGTCTTGGGATGGTTTATAGCGCCCTGGTTGACGACGCGACCGGCCTTGTGGGCGATTCGTTTTATCCGTCAGATCCCCATTGAAGACGTCGTGGCCGGCGCCATTGGGCTGGCCCTGGGGCTGGCCGTTGCTGCCTTGCTGGTGATCCCACTGTCGCGCCTGCCCAATCCTTTCGGCTCCATTTTGCCCTTCATCGCCAGCATTATCTTCGGTTATCTGGGGGCAACCATCGCCGTGTTGCGTGGTCCCGACCTGGTCGCCATGTTCTCGCGGTCACGCCGTTCGTCCGAACGAGGGGCGCAGGCCGTAGCGGTGCCGCGCTCGTTTCTGCTCGATACCAGCGTCATCATTGACGGCCGCATCGGCGATGTGGCCCGCACGGGTTTTCTGCCCGGACCGTTGCTGGTCCCGCGTTTTATCCTCGCCGAGCTTCAATACATCGCCGATTCGCCCGATCCGCTGCGCCGCGCCCGCGGCCGTCGCGGCTTGGAGGTACTGGAAACGTTGCGCGACCTTCCCGAGGTTCGCCTGGAGATCGTGGACCTCGACGTCCCCGGCATTCGCGATGTGGATGAGAAACTCGTGGCCCTGGCCCGGCAGCATCGCTTTGGCCTCATCACCAACGATTTCAACCTGAACCGCGTGGCCGTTCTCCAGGGGATCAAGGTCCTCAATCTGAACGACCTGGCCAATGCCATGAAGGCCATTTACTTGCCCGGCGAGCACCTGCGGTTGCGGGTTATCCAGGAAGGGAAGGAAATCGACCAGGGCGTTGGTTTTCTCGAAGACGGGACCATGGTCGTCGTTGAAAACGGCAGTCGTTATATCGGCAGGGATGTCGATCTTATTGTCACCAAGGTGCTCCAAACCAGCGCCGGTCGTATGATTTTTGCCACACCGAGTTCAACCTCATGAGCCTACGCGTTTACAACACCCTCACCCGCCAAATCGAGCCGTTTCGTACGCTGGAACCGGGCGTCGTGCGCATGTACGTGTGCGGCCCTACGGTGTACGATGAAGCCCATATCGGCCATGCCATGTCGGCCATTGTTTTCGATGTCATCCGCCGCTACCTCGAGTACAAGGGCTACGAGGTGCGGCATGTCATGAACTACACCGATGTGGACGACAAAATCATCAACCGGGCCCGGGCCACCGGCCAAGACCCTTTGCAGTTGGCGCAGCATTACATCACCCGCTTTGAACAGCAAATGGCCCAGCTAGGGGTCAAGCCACCCACCGTCACCCCGCGTGTGTCCGCCACCATCGACGAGATCATCGCCATGGTGCAGTGCCTGATCGAACAGGGTTATGCTTACGAATCGGAAGGCGATGTCTATTTTCGGGTACGCCGCGACTCCGATTACGGCAAACTCAGCCGACGCGTCATCGAGCACGCCATCAGCAGCGAACGGCAACGCTACGGCGACGAGCTGAAAGAGGATGCGGCCGATTTTGCCCTGTGGAAACGCCAGAAGGCTCCTGACGAACCGGCCTGGCCCAGCCCCTGGGGCATGGGACGACCCGGCTGGCATATCGAATGCTCGGCCATGGTGCGGCGTTATCTCGGGATTACGATTGACATCCACGGCGGCGGCAACGACCTTATCTTCCCCCATCACGAAAACGAGATCGCCCAGAGCGAATCGTGCCATCACGCGCCTCTGGCCACTTACTGGTTGCACAACGGCATGTTGCAACTGCGCGGGGAGAAGATGTCGAAATCCCTGGGCAACATCGTCACCATTGACGCGTTTCTGGCCCAACACAGCGCCGATGCCTTACGCCTGCTGGTCCTCAACTCCCATTACCGCAAGCCCCTTGCCTTTGACGAAGCGGTGGTTGCCCAGGCCGAGCGCGGGCTGGAACGGCTGCGCAGCGCCTTGCGGCCGGCCGTGGGTGATAACGCGGAAGGCCCTGCCGCCGCGGCCTTGTTCGAGGCGGCGGCGATGGCCCGAGAGCGTTTTGCCGAGGCCATGGATGATGATTTCAACACGGCGGCAGCCCTGGGGCATCTCTTCGAGCTGGTGAAAGCCATCAACTCGGCCCGCGATGCCGGCGTGGGGGGTGAGCCTTTCGCCCGGGCGCAGGCCGTGTTGCTGGAACTCGCCGGGGTCCTGGGCCTGCGGTTGCAGCACGGTTCTGATACCCGCACGGCCGACGTGGCCCCGTTCATCGCCCTGCTAATTGAAACCCGGGCAGCCCTGCGCCAGGCTCGCCAGTGGGCTCTGGCCGACCGCATCCGCGACCGCCTGGCCGAACTAGGCGTCATCCTGGAAGATACCCGTGAGGGTACGGTCTGGCGGTGGCAGGCCTGAGGCGTGAACTCATCTACGGCCGCCAGGCCGTGCGTGAGACGCTGCGGGCCGGTCGGCGGCGTGTGGCCGTGCTCTATCAGGCCCAGGGGATGCCGTCCAGCCCGGTCTTGGCCGAGATCGTCGAACGGGCCCGGGCGGCCAAGGCCGAGGTCCAGACGGTACCCCGCTCCCAGCTTGATGCCTGGCTGGGTCCGGTCAACCATCAGGGTGTGGCCCTGGCCGTCGGCCCCTATCCCTATGGGGATGTGGATGAGGCCCTGGCCCTGGCCGCACGACAGGGTCAACCGCCCTTCCTGCTCTTGCTCGACCGGGTCCAGGACCCGCAGAACCTGGGCGCTCTGTTGCGCACGGCCGAAGCTTGCGGGGTGCACGGCGTGCTCCTGCCCCGCCATCGGGCGGCCCATGTGACGCCGGCCGTCGTCCATGCTTCGGCCGGGGCCAGCGAACACCTGTTGGTCAGTGAGGTCACGAACCTGGTCGAGACGATGCGCTGGCTGCAAAAGCAAGGGCTATGGCTGGCCGGCCTTGATATCCATCCCCAGGCCCAACCGCCGGAAGCGGTGGACCTCAGCGGGCCGCTGGGCATCGTGGTCGGTTCCGAGGGTTTTGGCCTCGGCCGTCTGGTGGCGGCAACCTGCGATTGGCTTCTTTATCTGCCTATGGTCGGCCACATCAACTCCCTTAATGCCGCCGTGGCCGGTTCGATTGTCCTTTATCACGTCATGCGGCGCCGCATGACTATCCGATCGCCCTGATGGGTGGCTATTGTCCTCCTGGAGCTTCCTCGTTCTCCTGGTCTTTTTACCATGCCTTATGCTTTTCTCGGTTTATCCCTGGGTTTGAGCGCCGGTGTCGCGCCCGGCCCTTTGTTGGCCCTTGTCATCCAGCGCAGCCTGCAGAACGGTCTGGCCAGCGGCCTGCGGGTAGCCCTGGCCCCCCTGCTGACCGATGTGCCCATTGTCTTTCTGGCCGTGGGGCTGGTGGGACGTCTGCCGGAGCGCTATCTGGATGGTTTACTCCTGGTGGGCGGTCTTTTTGTCATTTGGTTGGGCGTGGACGGTTTCCGGCAGGCCGGCCTCGAGTGGACGGCACAGCCGACGACGGCCGGACGGGATCTGTGGCATGGGATGTTGGTCAACTTTTTGAATCCCCACCCCTATCTGTTTTGGGCTGCCGTGGGGGCGCCGACGGTGGTGCGGGCCTGGCGATTGCAGCCCGGTGATGCCGTGGCGTTCATCGGCGGGTTCTATCTCATGCTCATCGGCAGCAAAATCGTTCTGGCCGTTTTGTTCAGCCGGGCGCGCGAGCTGGCCCCGCGCTATCAGCGCTGGCTGCTGCGCGGTTCGGCCGTCCTCTTGTTGGGGATCGGCATGGTGATGTTGGTCACGGCCGTACGCAGTCTGGTCTTGTAGACGCTCCTGCTCTCCCGGCATGCTCTCGATCGCCCCGTTGCGCCAGCGCGAATTGGCCGCCGTTACCGAGTTGTTCAACCGGACGACGGCCACGTTGCCCTACTACCACCCCCTGACGCCGGAGCAGTTTCGGCATTGGGTCTTGCTCAACGATGGAGCACCCGATGCCGATCTGGCCGTGGATGGAGAGGGCTGGCTGGTGGCCAATCAGGGAGGACACACCGTCGGGTTTGCCCATTGTGCCGTGGGACGCACCGCCGAGCAGGCGCCCGAGGTGCGACAGGGCTTTTTGCGTCTGCTCTTGCTGCTCTCGCCGGTGGATTTCCAGGTAGCGAACGCCCTGTTGGCCGCGGCCGAGACCTATTTTGCGGCCCGAGGGGTTGCGCACATCGCTGCTTTTCACATCCGCACCGGGTACCCTTGCTATCTGGCCGGTCGCGGGGTATTGGCCGGTCATGCTTTCGAGGTGATGGAGGCTTTGGGCCGGGCAGGCTACCGCATCGGGCAGCGTTGGCTGCTTTATGAACGACTTTTCGGCGGACATGTGCCGGAGCGCCTGCCCGGATGGCCTCGTTTGCGCTTGCAGTTCGATGAAGCCGGCCCCCAGGCATTTACCCTATCGGTCTTCAGCGGTTATGAGCTTGTAGCCGAACTGAATTGTGTTTTGCTGTCCGAGTTATCCGAATACAGCGGCGTGCCGACGGCGTCGTTGCGGCGGCTGTATGTGCAGGAATCCTATCGTCGTCAGGGCGTGGGGCGCTGGCTGCTGCTGCGCTGTCTCAACGAGCTGGCCACCCGACAGGTACAGCGGCTGGTGGCCGATATCAACCATGCCGATGCTCCGGCCCAGGCGCTCCTGTTGCATCTGGGGTTCATCGAGCTGCCGCTCAGCGGCTACAGCTACGAGAAGTCGCTTGCGGCCATGCCCTCCCAGGGGTATCTCAGGCGTGGCGAATGAATGCCGGAAGGTATGACAGGTGATGCGTTTGTTGATCCCTGCGGCACGAGCGGCAGTCCGAACGGCCCTTTGCAAGCCGCTTTCATCCAGATGGTGTCGGCGCACGACGCCTGAACGCAGGTCGGTGGAGAGGCGGTCGGATGGGAAGACATATTGCCAGATCCATTCGCGGCTGGCGTTGGGATGCTTGCGTTCCAGTATATCGGGCCGTTCGCCGGCCAACGCCCTCTCCCTCGCCTCGTTTGACAAAAGGCGACTCCTGGCGCGAACATCGTCATACCCAACCCGGCCGCCGGCGCGTTCGGCGCCGGTAGCCGGCGTGGCTTGGTTCCGGCCCGTGGCCGCAGGCGGGTGGGGCCGGCGAACTACCGTTACAGCCGACCCCACGGAGCGAGCTCGTTGGTAAGGGTGGCGTCCCGGAGGAGTCCTGGCCGTCGGCGACAGGCCCGCCAGGGGCGGCTGAACTCCATCCGTTGGGCGGCTCATCGCCGTACATCTTATAAGGAATTGGATAAATGAGTAGTGAACAAAACCAAATTCTTGAAACAATTCTGCAGGAACTCAAGAACATAACAGCGGAACTACAACTTCTGAGAAGCGAGCTGAAGGTGCAGCCTTCTGTCAAACCTGATGAGGCTGTTTTAGCTACGTCACCTGGACAGGTTGCGGAGTCTCTGGATGAAATCGAAGAAGAAAGCGCCTTGGCTGTTTATGATTGGCTCAGGGACAAGGGAATTACTGTCAAGAATTACCGTGAGCAAAGTACGGCGGATGTGGTATTTGACCAGTTAGCGGCTTTCCTTGGAGAAAGATTTAAAAACCTGTCGCGTGTCCACGAATGCATTAGACGTAGTTTATCAACGGGGAGCAGTTTCACGCTGAACTTATCCTCTGGCAGCCAAACGGAGATAGCAGATTCCACCCAGTTTTGCACGATGCTATATTCATACGCATTTTTGTCATCCTATAAATACAATAAATTAACAAAGACAATATACGCTACTCCACAAAGGGTTGGAAAAGTCATAAATTTCTTTACTGGTGGCTGGTTTGAGCGATATATCTACCTGAGAATCCTATCTTTACTTTCACAGAACAAATTGGAATTTACGTGTTTGCTCAACCCACAAATCACCTTTTCAAACGGCGACGATTTTGAACTTGATTTGCTCTTTCTGGTTGACAACCAGCCTCTATGGGTAGAGTGCAAGACTGGTGACTACCAAGCCTACATAGCCAAGTACTCAGATGCGAGAAAGTTGCTGGGCATACCAAAGCCCAGAGCGATTCTTGTTATTCTGGACATTTCCGACGACCTTACTACACACCTCACCAGTTTGTATGACATAACTGCAGCAAACGAAAACAACTTTCTCAAAGTAGTATGCGCTGCTGTTGGACTTGGGTATCCAGAGAAACAAGAATCCATTGCGTTGCCTCATCCCCCTATTACTACAATCCCAAGCAGCCTGTCTACATTGCTTAACAAAGCTGGTCTGCGTCCTGTGCCAGAATACAGACAGCAAGTAATAAACGAGTTGATTGCAGTAGTAAGGTCGCTTGACCAACCTATATCAATGGCCGAAGTGAAGTCTGTTTTGGCCGAAAAGGTACTAGCATCAAAAAGTCAATTGCAGGACATACTCAATGCAATAGTACGCGGTGGGTGTTTATTGGACGATGATGGGCAAATAGTTTTGTCTTTTACTTCTCCTTTTTCAAAACTGGTGTCTGATGATCCAGTAGTCATAGAGGGCAAGTGCATCGAGAGCTATGTGCGTACTGTTTTGCTCGTTGATTCAACCTACTTTGAGAACCCGCACAACATTGGTGAATTTGAACGTGTTGTTGGCGGTAAAGCGCCAGATATGGCAACAATCAGAAAATTGAGAGAACAGCCATTGGAATAGACGCCGCCCAACCCGCGCTTCCAGCCGACCGCTTCGCTCGCTGCGCTCGCTTCGCGGCGGCTGAAGCGCGGGCCGTTGGGCGGCCCTCACCCTCGCTAAGTACAGGGCGTCATAAACGCGTTCCAGGTTTGCCTGCTTCTGATCCGCCCACTTTTGCTAGTCTTCGTCCAGCTTTTTGTTGAGGGTAGCAAAATTTGCGACTGGGATTTTGGAACAAATTTATGCACTCCTGTACTAAGTGCAGCCACAGCCACTTCACGATGGAGGATTACTATCATGAGCGAATCACCCTCACAGACCAACGAGCCCTTTCTCCCTCCGGCGACACCTGTTAAGAGCAAATCCAAGACAATCGCAATCGTCATCATCGCTGTCGTGTTATTGATCGCACTGTCTCGGATGGGCTTCTATACCATACAGCCAATAGGAGCACTGCCCGAAGGTGTGACATTGATAGTCTGGCGTACATCTGGCGAACCGTTCTTCAACTCGCCAGACGCTGTTTGTTTGAAACTGCAAGAGGGTGTTTCATTGCTCTGTCGTGGTTTGGCAATAGCCCAAGCCCCTGTTGACCGAATCATTTTTCGCTTGCCGTATATGGATTGGGCTTATCTCATGTCCACAGGCGGTCAGGTTTTTGACCGCTGAGTTGAGGAAGAAGAAATGGCCGAAGAATCGAAGAAGTGCCCTTATTGTGCAGAAACCATCAAGGTAGAAGCCGTAGTCTGTCGCTTCTGCGGGCGCGACCTCACTGCCTGGAAGCCATCTTCGCCACAGCTTATTACCACACAACAGCTCGCACAGCAGAAAAAGGGTTCAAACCTGGCCGCTATTCTGCTGATTGTTATCCTCGGTACCTGCGGAGCCATTTGGCTTTTGGCATGGTTGGGTTCGACCTTACCATCTGCTCCTGGTTACTCTGCACTAACCACGTATCGCGTGACGTACAAGGTTACCGGTACAGCATCACGAGCTTTTCTTACCTACGAAAACGAACAAGGGGGCACAGAACAAACAGAAGTAAGCATTCCTTGGCAACAGTCCATGACTGTTAAAAGGGGAGCATTTCTTTATTTGTCCGCGCAAAACGAAGGCAAGACTGGCTCAGTTACTTGTGAGATTTGGATAGATGAGGTCAAGTGGAAAGAGTCAACGTCAAGCGGAGCTTATGTGATTGCGTCATGTAGTGGTTTGGCAGGCGCACCTTAGGGAAATCATTGGCAACCATAACGCAGTCCAACCCGCACTTGCTAAGTACAGGCTATCACAAATGCGATCCGAGTTTCGCTTCGAGCTTGTCGCTGGTGTACGTCCAGGTGATTGGGCGGGCCTGCGCATTGTGTGCGGCGATAAACGCAGCAATCGCCTGTTCCAGCGCTTCCGCACTGGCAAAGTGATTAGGCGTCAGCAGTTTGCGCTGCAGCACACTAAACCAGATTTCTATCTGATCGAGCCACGAGGCATTAGGAGGCAACCACAAGATCTGCACCGTGACCGGCCAGTTTTGTGCCTGGATCCATGCTGCCAACTGCTTTGGGGCATGCGTGGGTCCATTATCCAAGATCAGCACCACCGTCTGCACCTGCCGACGGATCGCCTCCGGCAGCAGCACCGTCGTCAAAAAGTGTTGGAAGTCCACAAAACGCTTGCGCTCCGCACAACATCCAATCACCTGCCCATCTGCCACACTCCACCCGGCCATCAATGGTCGGGCGCCACGTCGGTGGTAGCGTGGCGACTGACGCATGGGTGCCCCGGCGATCGGGGGGTCGGGTGCCATGATCGCTTCACGCGCCTGGATCGAGGTTTTTTCGTCGACGCACACGACCCAAGTACCCTGTGTCAGCAGCGTGCGAGCGTGGGCATAGGCGTTCAGCACCGGGCGCGCACGTGCCAGAAACGTCGCCGGGTCATGGATATGCTGCCACATGCGATAGCGCCAGGGACGCAAGCGCTCTGCACGCAACCAGCGCCCAACCGTGCTGGACGAGACCGGACAATGCGAATACGCAGTCGCAATGCGTCGCGCCAGTTCAGCCCGACTCCAGCGCGCCAACGGCACATCCTGCTGGCGTGGCAATTGACACGCTGTGGCCGTCACCTGCGCCCGTACCTCAGGGGGAAAAACGCCGGGGCGCCCCCGACCGTGGCGCATCCTCCAGCGACTGGGTCTCTGTCCAGCGCTTGCGCCACTTCCGAACGATGCGATCAGACGTGCCGACCGTCTGGGCAATTTGTTGGTTGCTCCACTCAGGATGATCATGGGCGGCCAACACGATTCGGGCGCGCATCCGCTGGGCATGCGGCGTGGTGTGCGCACGCACCCACTGC
>Ga0197142_1001570_pt1 | contig 20780 bp, 21 predicted proteins | sample GBS60_MetaG_FD_148614 | JGI IMG/M metagenome (GOLD analysis project Ga0197142, IMG submission 148614) | Sediment microbial communities from Great Boiling Springs, Gerlach, Nevada, United States - GBS 60_MetaG | ecosystem: Environmental > Aquatic > Thermal springs > Hot (42-90C) > Sediment... | reverse complement strand
CTAGTTTTGCCCCCTTTAAGACTGCTTCGACTGCTTTTTGACGCAAATCGTAACTGTATGGTCTTGCCATCGCTTTCCTCCACAGCATCTATCCTATAATATGACGACCTTACCCTGCTTGACTATAACCATAACAGGATTTGTGCTCGTGGGAGTAGAGTAAGCATTGAACATGACTTGAGCGCATTAAAAAAATGCAGATGTATGCTCCTCCTGGCACCACTATTGATGAAGTATAGCTAAGCATACAAAGGTTGACATGATATGGGTCGCTGGGTGTAGCCCCACCTTGGTTTCCCATAGCGAAGCGTGGCGTAGCCGTGAATCTTAAGGCGACAACCTTAACCTACCTAGCTATAGTTCGTAATTACTGCATCTAATTTATTTATTAATATTACATTCTCAATCAGTATCTCCTCTAGGATGAATCTCTGCACCCGTAGATGGAGAGGGGACAAGGTTTTGCAGATTATTTAAGCAACAACGGCCCTGGGGATTATTGACTTCACAGCCGCAACGTTTGGCCTGGATATGCGCCCTAATTTCGTCCACAATCTGGCGTTGGTTGGCCTGGTGAATCTGTCCCCGTTGCCAGCCAAAACAATAGCACACGGGCACTTCCGGGCGCTGATCTTTAGCAAAGACCAATACCTTGAGTTGCTCGGTTGTAAATAGTTGGGCATCGGTTTCCCCGAAGTACACCACCGGGCAGTCCGCACTGGGGCAAAATCGGTAGTTTTGGTGCGCATTGAGTTGTGCCAGCGCCGCCGGTTGTAACAGACTTTTGAGGGTAATTAACGGCACGGCTTCACCTTTGGCCCGGTTGCGGGGGCAATGGTGTCCAGCCTGGGCAGGGCAGTCGTCGGTATCCCAAGAGTTCACAGCCAAGGCAGTAACAGACACAACGGTCTGACCTTAAGATGGTTAATCTAAGTTAATTTAATTGTACCCAATGGTGCTGATGTTCTTACGCGCAATTCCCTGAGCCAGACAGCCATCCCCTGTTTTAGGGATGATTGGGAAAAATTCCGAGGATAAATTGTTCAATTCCCGCTTGATAAATGGGCAGGGAATCCAAAAAACCTTCGTTGTGGCTGCCTTGAATTTCTAGGAAAAATTTGGGTTCATTTGCCGCTTCATACAGCCTACGCCCGTGGTGAAAGGGAATGATTTCATCCTGAGGGCTGTGGATAATCAAAACCGGCACATGAATTTGCCCTAAACGCTCTAAATTATTGTATTGAAATTGGGCAATCAGATCAACGGGCATGAGGGGAAAAAGCTCTTTGGCGCGGTCAGGAATACTGGTAAAGGTTGACCCTAAAATTAATCCCGCCGGTTGGTATTTCGCCGCCAAATAGGTAGCGATTCCCCCGCCCAATGATTCCCCATAAATAACAATTTGTTGGGGGGAAATGCCGCGGGTTTGGGTGAGATAGTGCCAACTGGCTTCCCCGTCTAAATAGGTGCCCTGTTCGCTCGGTTCGCCCTCGCTTTCGCCGTAGCCCCGGTAATCAAAAAACAGGCTGGCCAAGCCCATGTGTTGAAAAATACGCATATAGGGCAACCGATAACTGATATTGCCCCCATTCCCGTGAGCAAATAACACGACTGGCGCGCGGGGATTGGCCACGGGAATCCACCAAGCGGCAATTGTTACCCCATCGCTGGTCGTCAGCCGTAGGTCTTCGTAGGCCAACCCCATGTCTTTGGGGGTGCTAATCATGTGACGGCTAGGGAAATACATCAACCGCGCTTGCCCCAACATCAGCACGACCAATAAACCTACATAAATCCCCCCTACCAGACGCAAACCCCGGCCCAGCCATTGACAGCAGGAATTTGCGCCCATCGGTCAGGTGAGTAGCCCTTCTTTTTTCGCCATGTGGAGCAGTAAATCCACCACCCGCCGGGAATAGCCCCATTCATTATCGTACCAGGAGACCACCTTGAAGAAATTGGGGTTTAACTCGATCCCCGCCCCGGCATCGAAAATGCTGGAACGGTCATCCCCGTTGAAATCCGTAGAGACCACTTCCGCTTCCGTATAACCCAAAATGCCCCGCAGCGGGCCTTCACTGGCGGCTTTCATGGCGGCGCAAATTTCCCGGTAACTGGTGCTGCGTTCGGTTTTGAAGGTCAAATCCACCACCGAGACGTTGGGGGTCGGCACCCGGAAGGCCATCCCCGTCAGCCGCCCTCGCAATTCCGGCAACACCAGGGCCACCGCCTTCGCCGCCCCCGTGGAGGAGGGAATGATGTTTTGGGCAGCCCCCCGTCCCCCCCGCCAGTCTTTGCGGCTGGGGCCATCCACCGTAGGTTGGGTCGCCGTGTAGGAATGCACCGTGGTCATCAGACCCTCGGCCAGGCCAAAGGTTTCATGAATCACCTTGGCAATGGGCGCTAGGCAGTTGGTGGTGCAACTGGCATTGGAGACAATCCTGTGTTGGGTCGGGTCGTACCGGTGCTCATTCACCCCCATGACAAAGGTCGCCACCTTGTCCGGGTCCTTGGTGGGCGCAGAAATCACCACCCGTTTGGCTCCTGCAGCCAGATGCTTGCTTGCCCCCTCGTAACTGGTAAATAGTCCTGTAGATTCCACGACATAATCCACCCCAACCTTACTCCAGGGCAATTCCGCCGGGTCCTTGCTTGCAAAACAGGGGATAAATCGGTCATTCACCACAATCCCATCCTCTTTTGCTTCCACCTTGCCCGCAAACCGCCCGTGGGTGGAATCGTATTGCAGTAAATAGGCCAAATTATCCGGCGGCACCAGATCATTCACCCCCACAAATTCAATCCGGGGATCGTTGATCCCGGCGCGAAACACCAGGCGACCGATCCGGCCAAAGCCATTAATCCCTACTTTTACGGTCATGGTCGTTTACTCCCAAACAAGGACAAAAAAAGGACAAAAAAGACTGCACCCTAAGTACCTGGACGGGCGCGTAAGGCCGGGCTAAGGTGGCTGCGGTCCCCCATCAATTCCAACAGCGGGCCGTACTGGGTAAACCGCACCAGGCTGACCGAGGCCACCAGCACATTGATCCGGTCCCGATACCGTCCCAGGTCAATCCCCAGCAGACTACACAAAATAATCCGCAGGGTGGCCTTGTGGGACACCACCAACACCGGCCCCTCCGTGTAGTTGGCCTCGATTTCCGCAATGACTGCCATCGCCCGTGTGGCAATCTGCACGGCAGTTTCGCCGCCGGTGGGGCTGTTCCAGGCAGGTTCGGTCATCCAGCGGATGTAATCCTCCAAATAATGTTGCTTGACCCACTCCGGCGTTTGCCCCTCCCAGAGACCGTAGTAGCCTTCTTTCAACCCATCGCGCACCTGCACAGGGAGTCCGACCGCCTGGGCCAAAGGTTCTGCCGTGGCCACCGCCCGCCGCATCGGACTGGTAAAGACCGCCTGCCAGGGCAAATGTCGGTAGGCCTGGGCAAATTCCATCGCCATTTGTTGCCCCTCAGGAGTGAGTTCCGGGTCCAGATGGCCGCAGTAGCCACCCGTTTGGCTGAAGGTGGTTTCCCCATGCCGCAGCAAGTACAAATGCAGCGCCATAACCCCCCCTACCGATGCTGACCCACTTGGTTGTGGTCGTAGGGTTTGACCTCAATGGGCACCGGCGAGACGTGCCAAATGTCCTGGCAATACTCCTGAATCGTCCGGTCCGAGGAGAAAAACCCGGTACGCGCCGTATTCAAAATGGACATCCGCGTCCACCGCTGCGTATCTTGGTAGGCCTGGCTGACCCGTTCCTGACAGTCGAGGAAGGACTGAAAATCCGCCATCAGGAAAAACGGGTCGTGGTTGAGCAGGGAATCCACCAGCGGGCGAAACAGGGAAGTATCCCCGCGCGAGAACATCCCCCCGGCAATCTGGTCAATCACCTCTTTGAGCACCGGATTGGTATTGTAATACTCCCAAGGCCGGTAGCCGTGCGCCCGCAGCGCCATCACCTCCTGAGCATTCAAACCAAACAGGAAGAAATTTTCCGCCCCCACCTTTTCCCGGATTTCCACATTCGCCCCGTCGAGGGTCCCAATGGTCAAGGCCCCGTTCATGGCAAATTTCATATTGCCCGTCCCGGACGCTTCTTTCCCGGCGGTGGAAATTTGCTCCGACAAATCGGCGGCAGGAAACACCCGTTGGGCAAATTTCACATTGTAATCCGGCAAAAACACCACCTTGATTTTCCCCTGAATATCCGGGTCGGCATTGACCACTTCCCCAATCGAATTGATCAGTTTGATGATTAATTTCGCCATGAAATACCCCGGCGCCGCCTTGCCCCCAAAAATAAAGGTGCGGGCCGGGATATTCAGGTGTGGGTTGCGCTTGAGCCGGTTGTACAGGGCGATGATGTGTAGGGCCTGCAAATGCTGCCGTTTGTACTCGTGGATGCGCTTGACCTGCACATCAAACAGCGAATCCGGGTTGACCCCAATGCCTGTGCGTTCGGCGATGTAAGCCGCCAGGTCCTTTTTGAGCGCCTGTTTGACCGCCCGCCATTGTTGGCAAAATTCCGGGTCGTGGATATGTTCTTCCAACCGCTGCAATTCCTCGTAATGGGTGACCCAGGTTTTGCCGATGCGACTGGCAATGAGGCGGCTTAAGGGCAAATTGCTCAACAACAGCCAGCGCCGCGGGGTGACGCCGTTGGTTTTGTTTTGGAATTTATCCGGCCACAGGTCGTAAAAATCCTTCAGCACCGTTTGTTTGAGGAGGTCCGTATGCAGCGCCGCCACCCCATTGACCGCCATACTTCCCACCGTTGCCAAATTCGCCATGCGGACGTAGCGTTCGCCGCTTTCGTCAATCAACGACATCCGCTGAATTTTGCCCGCATCCCCCGGAAACCGCGTCTGCACCATATCCAAAAACCGGCGGTTGATTTCGTAAATAATTTCCAAATGCCGGGGCAACAGGGAACCGAACAAACTCACCGGCCAGCGCTCGAGGGCCTCCGGCAACAGGGTGTGGTTGGTGTAGGCACAACTGCGGGTGGTGATGTCCCAGGCCGTATCCCAATCCACCCCGTATTCGTCCACCAACAGGCGCATCAATTCCGCCACCGCAATCGCCGGGTGGGTGTCATTCAGTTGGATGACAAATTTTTCGTGGAAGCGGGTCACCGGCAACCCTTGCTCCTTGAGGATGCGAAACATATCCTGCAACGAGCAGGAAACGAAGAAAATTTGTTGGACCAACCGCAGACGTTTGCCCTGGAGCGGTTCATCGTTGGGATAAAGCACCTTGGTCACATTCTCAGAAATGATTTTTTCTTCTACCGCCCCGTAGTAATCCCCCCGGTTAAACGCGGCAAAATCAAAGGATTCCGGCGCTTCCGCCTTCCACAGGCGCAACGTATTGGCCGTATTCACCAAATACCCCAAAATCGGCGTATCGTAGGGCACCCCCTTGATCACCTGGTAGGGATGCCAGCGCACCCGGTAGCGCCCCTGTTCATCCGTGTAGGCTTCCGTATGGCCGCCCAATTTCACCTCGACGGCCCATTCCGGGCGGGGCAACTCCCAGGGATTGCCATAGCGCAACCATTTATCCGTGATTTCTACCTGCCAGCCATCCCGAATTTCCTGGTCAAAAATGCCGAATTCGTAGCGAATCCCGTAGCCAATCGCCGGAATTTGCAACGTCGCCAGGGAGTCCAAAAAACAGGCCGCCAGCCGCCCCAAACCCCCATTGCCCAACCCCGGTTCTTCTTCTTGGTCCAGCAGCGCCGCAAAATCCAACCCCAGTTCCGTAATCGCCTGTTTCACCTGGTCGTAAATCCCCAAATTGATCAGATTATTGCCCAGGTGCGGCCCCAGCAAAAATTCCGCCGACAGATAGCACACGGTCCGGGGGCGTTGGGTCGTGTAGGTCTGCGCTGTGCTGATCCACCGTTGCAACATCCGATCCCGCACCGTGTAGGCCAGGGCCATGTAGTAGTCATTCAGGGAGGCAATCTGGGGAAACTTGCCCTGGATGTAAAACAAATTGTCAATGAAGGCGCGTTTGAGGGTTTCCACACTCAACCCGGTCCGGTCGTCTTCGTACTGGGGCGTCACAGGCAGCGTAGTGGTCATAGCAACACCGAGAAAACAGTATTCATACCCACCCCAATTATGGGTGGCGTCCTGGCTGGGGCGCCATTTTTTCCGGTTTTGTTTAAGACTCCGAGACGCCCATCTGCAACCAAGCGGTCAGGGCCACCGCCAGGGCATCGGCAGCGTCATCGGGACGGGGAATCGCCGACAACACCAATTCCTGCGCCACCGCCTGCTGCACCGCCTGCTTGTCCGCCTTGCCATACCCCGTCAAGGTTTGCTTGACCACCGGCGGGGCAAATTCCACCAGAGACAATCCCCGCTGCGCCAAGACCAGCAACAGCACCCCCCGCGCCTGCGCCACCGTGATCGTATTCGCCATCCGGTAAAAAAATAACTTCTCAGCCGCCACCTGTTGGGGTTGCCATTGTTCTAACAACGTATGTACATCTTCATAAATGGTACACAGGCGTTCCCCCAGGGATTGGTCGGCGGGGGTATAGATCACGCCAAAATCCCGCATGACCGGTCGGCGCTGTTCAATATCAATCACGCCATAGCCAAGGGTGGCCAAGCCGGGGTCAAAGCCGATGATGCGGGTCATCCGCCGCCCACAATTGTCACCACCTCGATTTTATCCCCCGGTTGCACGGCGGTGGTGGCCCACCAAGGGCGGTGCAAAATTTCCCCGTTGTACTCGACCACGACGGGCTGGTGATGCCACCCCAATTCCGCCAGCAAAGCCGCGACCGATAGGCCGGGGCGATGGGGGTGGGCTGTACCATTCAGCCAAAAAGGCGCTGCTGTCGTCATCCTTCCTAGGTTGGGGGTGGAATTTGCCCCCCTGTGATCTTAATGTATCGTATTTTTTCTGGGGCTGCAGGGTCGTTGAGGCGCAAGGATGGGGCAGGCATCCCCAACGGAATGTTGATGGCTGTCGCTGGCGGTTTGCCCAGCCGAGCCACCAGGAATGTTATGCTAGACTACCCAGGCGGTTTCTCCTGGGTGCTCCCTCCCCAAAAGCGGACATCATCATGGCTGACCGTTCTTTGCTGTTGATTCCCGGCCCGACTTTGGTGCCCGCATCCGTATTGCAGGCGATGGCGCAACATCCCATCGGCCACCGGAGCAAGGAGTTTAGCGACCTGATGGCGGAAGTGACGGCGGGGCTGCGGTGGTTGCACCAGACGACGAGCGATGTCTTGATCCTGGCGGCATCCGGAACCGGGGCGATGGAAGCGGGCATTATCAATTTTCTCAGCCCTGGGGACCGGGTGTTGTGCGGTTGTAATGGTAAGTTTGGGGAGCGGTGGGCGGATTTGTGTCGGGCGTTTCACTTGCAGGTAGAAACCATTACGGCTCCGTGGGGACAGCCCTTGAACCCGGATGATTTTGCCGAAAAATTGGCCGCTGACCGGGATAAAACCATCAAGGCGGTCATTGTGACCCACAGCGAAACCTCAACGGGGGTGCTCAACGATTTGCAGGCAATTAACCGGCACGTGCAGGCCCATGGACAGGCGTTGATGATTGTGGATGCGGTGACCAGTTTGGGGGCGACGCCCGTGCCTATGGATGCCTGGGGGTTGGATGTGGTGGCTTCGGGTTCGCAAAAAGGGTATATGATCCCGCCGGGGCTGGGGTTTGTGGCCGTGAGCGAGCGGGCGTGGGCCGCCTACGCAACGGCGAAATTACCCAAGTTTTACTTTGACCTGGGGGCCTATCGGCGGGATGGCGCCAAACATAGCACGCCCTTTACCCCGCCGGTGAATCTATTTTTTGCCCTGCGCCAGAGTTTGCAGTTGATGCAACAAGAGGGGTTGCCCCAGATTTTTGCCCGGCATGCGCGGGCGGCGGCGATGGTGCGGGCGGCAGTGGCGGCTTGGGGGTTGCCGTTGCTCTGTCCGGTCGCGTGTGCCAGTCCGGCGGTGACCGCGGTGGCCCCGACAACGGTAGCGGCAGAAGAGGTCCGCACGTTGCTCAAAAAACAGTTTGGCATCGCCATCGCCGGTGGGCAGGACCACCTCAAGGGCAAAATTTTTCGCATTGGTCATTTGGGCTTTGCCGGGGAGCGGGAAATGTTGACGGTAATTGCCGCTTTGGAAGCGGTTTTGCAGCAACTGGGCCATCCGCTGACCCCCGGCAGTGGTGTGGGAGCGGCCCTGCAGGTGCTAGCGACCTCGCCGTAACCAACTGACCGATTCCACGTGGTGGGTTTGGGGAAAGAAATCAAAGGGAATCACCCGTTCCAAAACGTAGGTAGAATGGGTGCACAAACGGCCCAAATCTCTGGCTAACGTGGCAGGGTTGCAACTGATGTAAATCAGGCGTTCGACCGGGTGGGTAATGAGAAAATCAATCACCTGTGGGTCACAGCCTTTGCGGGGGGGATCCAGCAGAAGAATATCGGCTTGGGCCGCCCATTGCGGGAGCAATTCTTCCACCCGGCCACAGTAGAATTCCGCATGGGTAATGCCGTTTACCTGGGCATTGCATTGCGCTTGGGCCATCGCCTGCGGTTGCACTTCCAGACCGATAATTTTGCGGACATGGCGCGCCAAAGGTAAACTCAGCGTGCCAATGCCACAGTAGGCATCCAAAATACATTCCTGCCCCTGCAAGTGCAACCCATTTTTGAGCGTATCCACCAATCGTTCCGCCTGTTCTGTATTCACTTGAAAAAACGTATCCGGACGAATTTGCCAGCGCAATCCACAGAATTCTTCCCAGAGGTAATCCCGCCCCCAAATGCAGTGTGTTGTCCCGGCAAAAATGGCATTGCCAGGGTGTGGATTGACATGGACACAAACACCCACCACCTGGGGATAGGTTGCCTGCCATTGTCGCGCTTGCTTTTCTAAGCGGGGCAAGGATAAACGGGTCGTCACCAGCGTAATCAACACTTCGCCTGTGCGACGGCCAATCCGCAGTCCTAAATAACGTAAATCCCCCTGCTGGGTTTGCTCGTTGTAAATAGACCAGCCCTGTTTGTGAATATCCTTTTTAATCCCTTGCAGCAGGGCATTGAACGTCTGATCCTGCACAGGACATTGGTTGAGATTGACAATTTTGTGGCTGTGCTTTTCGTAAAATCCCGCCTTAATGTCGCCTGCTTGATTCACACCCAAAGCATAGGTCACCTTATTGCGATAGGCCAGGGGTTGGTCATTGGCAACAACAGGCTGCACCGGGGGATCAACCAAGCCACCGATGCGGGTCAATGCTTGATAGATTTGATTGTGTTTGGCTGTGAGTTGATAGGCGTAATCAATGTGCTGCCACTGACAACCACCACAATCGCGCGCCAGGATACAAGGGGGTTTGACCCGGTGCGGGGAAGGGGTCAGTAGATGCAGTAATTTGCCATAGGCATAACGGGGTTTCACATGCAGAAGTCGGGCTTGCAGATAATCACCCGGCACTGTATCGGGCACAAAAACAACCCGTTGGGCAAAGCGGCCTACCCCTTCCCCTTGGTCATTCAAATCCGTAATTTCCAGTGTGATAATTGCGCCCTGTTGCCAGTGTTCGCTCACAGCAAATCCCCAGAAGCTTGCAGTGCATGTAAACGGTGATAAATTCCCCCGCCTTGCAGTAATTCCTGATGGGTTCCTACCTCGACAATCCGGCCTTTATCTAAGACCACAATGCGATTTGCTTCCCGCACGGTACTCAAGCGGTGGGCGATAATAATGGTCGTGCGTTGTCCCTGAATTTCGGCCATAGCCTGTTGAATGGCCCGCTCCGATTCGTAATCTAAACTGGATGTGGCTTCATCAAAAATCAACACATCCGGCTGCACCAGTAACGCCCGGGCAATGCCAATCCGTTGCCGTTGCCCCCCCGATAAACGCACTCCCCGCTCTCCCACAATCGTGTAGTATTTTTGGGGTAATAGGTGAATAAATTCATCCACCCGCGCAATCGCACAGGCTGCCTCCACTTCTGCCATCGTTGCCTGCGGACACCCATAAGTCAAATTATCCAACAACGTGCCATTAAAAATATCCACCTCTTGATGCACAACTGCCAAGCGCCGCCGATAGCCCGTTATCTCTAGGTTTTGAATATCCTCCCCATCCATGCAAATCCGCCCTTTTTGGGGGGAAAAATAGCGCAAAAGCAATTTAATCAACGTAGATTTACCCGACCCAGAGCGACCCACCAAAGCCACCGTTTCATAGGGTTCAATAAGCAGATTAATCTCCTGCAACACCGGTCGCTCTGGCTGATAACCAAACGTCACATCCTCAAAGCTGATTTTTCCCGTGAATCGGTAGGGGACATAGGATAAATTAATCTTTCCATTCGGTAGCAGCAGAGGCTGGGCATCCGGGGCATTCGGCAAGGCGAGAAATTCATGAAATCGCATCATCGAGGCATACCGGCGCGCCAACACCTCCAACAAATTACTCATGGGTTCGATTTCCGCATAGCCCATACTCGCCAGGGTGTAAAGGGTCACGAAATGCCCCAAAGAAATCCGCCCCGCTACCGTTTCCGCTAGGGTAAAACCAAGAATAAAAAACAGGCAACTTTGCACAATCGTACGCTGATAAGTGGCTAACCAGACATAGCCCAAATGGATTTTGTGAATGATAAATTTGAGTTCCCTTGTCAACCGTTCCGTTTGCCGTTTCAGTTCCCAAGCTTCCGTCCCAAAAGCCTTCACCGTTTTGATATTGGTAATCAATTCCGAAGTACGACTTTCCGTATTTTCTTGATGCACCTCCACCGCCTGCTCCTTGTGGATTAAATAATTTAACTTGCGAAAACTAAAACTGAGGATAAAAATACAAGAACAGAGCATAAACAGGGCCATCCGCCATTCCAACCAGGAAGTGATCACCACAATTCCCAACACCCGCACCATTTTGGGGATCAACAAACCGGCCATATCGGGATAGGTCCAGGTGTGGTTGGATAAACCCCTAGCAATGCGGCCAGCAATTCTTCCGGGGTTGTGGGTGTCATAAAAATCCAAAGGCAAACTGAGAATTTTGGCAATAGCCCGTTGTGTCTGTTGATAGCGGGCACGCAGGGTAATTTCCCAGTGAAAATAACCACTTAACCAGGGCTGTAAAGGCGCCCGTGCCACGGTAAGTAAAAACATCAAAGCCAACAAAACCCGCAGACTCAATTCGCGGGTGACCGACCAGGAACCCCAGGCGGCAATCTGCTCAATAATCCCCTGGGTAAACCCATCCAAAGGCTGTTGGGAAAGCAAATTCAAGGTTTGCCCAATCAGATAGGGAACCACCAAATCCAACAGTTCAAAAATACTAGATGTGCTAATACTAAATAGGGCAATTCCCCAGTAATTGCGAAAATAACAAATAATCGGCCACAGCCCGCGCATCAATCAAAAAATAACAACAATAAACCCTCCCTCCCCAGGGTAACACTCACATTTTCCCATCGGCAATGCGCCACTGGCTCACCCCATACCCATACGCCCAACCCCTGAACAATTTTTTTTGTTTCTCTCGGCCATGACTATCCCACTTTTGGGCATGGCATTACGTCAGACCCGCCCCTTTTCCTGACGGCCCAATCGGCCACCCATTCCCTTAGCGAATCGGGGCAAATCCCGCCTCTTTTACCAATTTTTGCCCTTCATCGCTCAGGAATAAATTGGCGTAGGCCACACCCGCCTGTTCATCCAAACCACCGTCCCGCTTGATGATCACAAACAACCGGCGGGTAATGGGATAGCTCCCATCGGTAATCACCCGCAAATTCACTTCCTTGCCATCAATATCCGGCGCCACATAGGGACTGCCCGGCTCTTTCGCAATAGGCACGATACGTACCATCTCCTGACGCACCACCAAGGAAACATCAGCATAGCCAATTCCCCCCGGCGTGGCCCCCACCTGGCGCAGCGAATGGGTCGTATCCCGAATTTCCCGCACATTGGGTCCCAGATTTTGCCCTTCGAGAACCGCCTCCCTCAAAAAGTCCACCGTACCCCCCGCCTCCAAATTGCGGCTGAATGGGATAACGGGGAGATTGGGTCCCCCGACCTGCTGCCAATTGGTGATTTTGCCCGTGAAAATATCCCGCACCTGCGCCACCGTCAACCCAGGCACTTTGACCGCCGGATGGACATAAATGGCAATCGCATCCATGGCAATCGGTACCTGCTCCAAGCGAAACCCTCGCATTTGCGCCCGTTGATACTCGCTGTCTTTGAGCGGACGGGACGACTGACCAATCGCCAATTGACCGTCAATCAACATCGCAATTCCCGCGCCCGAACCCGGTTTGCCTCCCGGCGGCTCCACATAACGCAAACGAAACTGCGGATGTGCCTGATTCAAAATGTTAAGAATGCGCGCGGAGCGCAACGGCGCAAAGGTTGTGGAATTGCCATAGTTAAACGTCCCGCTCGGCACATTCGGCACCTCCGCCAACGTGCGAGCAATGGTAATCCCCGCCGCTGTACTGGCTGGCGCTGGGGTCGGCGCCACCGGACTCGGACTGGTGGCAATCGGGGCGCCAGGGTCAGGTGAAGCCGTGGGCCCAGGAGAAACCGGCGTAACAGCAGTAGGCTGGTTCTGACCGGCAAATTTCGTCAGTACCCAATACCCCCCGCCACCAAGCACCGCTACCCCGGCCAAAGTCATCAGAATCGGCACCAGCGGCGATCCCTTTTTCAGCCGGTAACCACAAACTTCACACTTGACAGCACCAATTGGGTTGCGGTCATAGCCACATTGCGGGCATTTCACATAGTTGTAATCCTGGTAATCCTGTGCCATTGTCCAAGACCCAAACGGCTACGCCTCTATGATAGTCAACCCTTTTGACAATTGGAAATTGCTCGCCCTGAAACGCCCAGTCCCACCCATCTTTCGTGATTTATAAATAGAACTTAACATGACCTGTTCCCCTCGGCGGGCAATCTCCGTCCGAATTCCCGGATTGACGGTGATTTTCCCAGAAATTAGCTCATCCAGTCCATCGTCATGATGACTTGGCAATCAGCGGCTTGCTTCCCCTTAGCCACAACGCAACACCAGCATCGCCTTTGCTGCCGTTGCCAAAGCAAATCCCAGTACTTGATAATAGAATTGCCTACGGCATTGCGGCTAAATCATGGTGACATGGTTGATGGAACCGTTGCAGTTTACGTTTATGCAACGGGCGTTAATGATGGGCATTTTGACAGGAATATTATGCCCGGTAGTGGGTAGTTATTTAGTGGTGCAAAGACTCGCCCTACTTGGGGATGTGATCGCCCATTGTGTGTTGCCAGGTGTGGCTTTGTCCCTCTTTTTCCAAATAGACCGTTTGTGGGGCGCATTCATTTTTGGAATGATGAGTACGGGGGTGATTCATTGGCTACAGCAACGCACTCGGATTAAGGTGGATGGGGCCATGGCATTTACTTTTGCCAGCTTTTTTGCCCTGGGCATTTTGTTGATTACCGTACTGCAAAGCCAACAGGATTTGGAACATTTATTATTTGGCGATATTTTGAGTGTGACGGCAAGTGATTTATTGAAAACGCTGATGGTGATGGGGCTGATTGGGGTATTGGTATGGCGATTTTATCACCACCTGCTGTTTTTCACTTTTGATCCAGTGGGGGCGCAGGCGGTCGGTTTGCCGGTGCAATGGCTGAATTGGGGATTGCTGGTGGCGGTGACGTTGACGATTATTGTCAGTATGCAGGCGGTGGGGGTGGTTTTGGTGATGGCATTAATGGTAGGACCTGCCTTAGTGGGCTATGTTTTGGCGGATGAATTGCAGGGGATGATGCGGATTGGTTGTGGTGTGGGGGTGCTAAGTTGTCTGGTGGGGATTTATAGTAGTTATTATTTGAATCTACCGACGGGACCCCTGATTATTTTAATCGCTACATTTACTTTGGTCATCGCGATTTTGGGACAACAATTGCGGCTGAAATGCCGAATGAATGACTAAAGCTAAGGGTTGAAATGTTGAAAACCACCCTGGGCAGGTAATACGGTTTCCCCCCAAAGCACCTGATCCCCGGCCGTAAGTTCACCGATGATCTGGGCAGGAGGCCCCAAAATTTTCACAAATTGCTGCGCTCGTTCCGGCGGTAAGGCTAATACCAATTCAAAATCTTCGCCCCCATACCAGAACCATTCCCACGCCTGTTGCGGAAATGTGGCTTTAAGTAACGGATGAATTGTAATATCTGGTTGTAACTTTGCCCCGACGCCACTTGCCCGACAAATTTGCGCTATGGCATCTGCCAACCCATCACTGCTATCCATCCCTGCCACCCGTTGTACACCCAAACGTTGCAGCACGGGCAACACGTCCAAACGGGGACGGGGTCGCCGATGCACGGTCATAAATTCGGGAATGTTGGGCGCGACTTCCCCGGTCAAGGCCGCTAAACCCGCCCGCGATAACCCATGATCCCCGGTGACAACAAGCCAATCCCCCGGTCGGGCCGCCGAGCGTTTAATCATTAAATGCTCAATACAACCAACTGCGGTAATACTTACGGTAGTGACGGGGGAGCGCACCACATCCCCGCCCCAGATCACACCGCCGTAAAGCTGCAGTATTTCTGCCATGCCTTCGTACATTTGCTGTACCCATTCCACAGGCAGTTCTGGCGGTAAACCCAGTCCCACCGTGATCCCCAACGGTTGCGCCCCCATGGCCGCCAGGTCGGAATAATTCGCCGCCACGGCCCGCCAGCCCACATCGGGAGCACTCATGGTCAGGTAGGGCAGGGGACTCAAGGGGCTGCTGCTAAAATGCACCCCTTCGACCAGTACATCGGTTGTAATGACTAATTCCCGTCCCGGCGGTGGGGTAAACCAGGCGGCATCATCGCCAATGACTTCTGCCGGACAAAATTGGTGCAATAGGGGGAGCAGTCCCGCTTCGCCGAGGTCTTTTAACCGCACAGGGAGCCTTTGGAACTGGGAATTTGGGCGCTCCGACGGGGGTCGTAGTCCACCGCCTGCCGCAGTGCCCGGGCGAAGGCCTTGAAGGTGGCTTCGATGATGTGGTGGGAATTGATCCCCGCCTGCTGATAGATGTGCAATGTCATGGCACTGTGATTCACCAGGGCCACAAAAAACTCCCGCACCAGTTGGGTATCGTAGGTGCCGACCCGCTGGGTGGGAATGTTTAGCCCATAGCTCAGGTGGGGGCGACCGGAGCAGTCCAACGTCACCTGCACCAGCGCCTCATCCAAAGGAGCGACAAAATGCCCGAACCGGTGAATCCCCTGTTTATCCCCCAATGCCTGGGCCAACGCTTGCCCTAAGGCGATGCCCACATCCTCGTTGGTGTGGTGGTCGTCAATTTCGTAGTCGCCTTTGGCCTGAACTTCGATGTCCAGCAACCCGTGGGTCGCCAACTGATGCAACATGTGGTCTAGGAAAGGAATGCCCGTCGCCGCTTGACATGCTCCCTGCCCGTCGAGGTTGAGGGTAAGGTGGACCTGGGTTTCTTTGGTTTGGCGATAGACGGTGGCAATCCGTTGCATTGACAATGGCTAGGGCGCTGAAAGGGATTAAAAGCCTATTGTAACTGGTGCGCCTACTGCCGACATGGGGGGTTAATCTGTGCCATCCCTTTGCCAGGTAAACCGCAATTCCCGCCAGAAAGACCGTTGCGGCGGCGTGGGTAGCGTGGTTTCTCCCAACACCCACCGCCAACTGTCCCAAGAAATTTGCGCCGGCGGCAATTGGCTGTAATGGCGATGGAGGGCATGGGGCGCTAGGGTATGCCAGCCCAGGGTTTGCCCCCGGCGGTTGGCAATGCGTTTGCTCAAGGGTAGGGTTTCCACCTGCAAGCGGGGGTCGTGCTGGCGGGCTTGGGCTTCCGTCCACCCCTGGCGCAAGAGTACCGGGTCGGTGGGAATCACCCAGGATAAATGGCGATACAGGGGTTTGCGCCGCCGGTAGAGGATATTCTGCACGGCAATCTGCAATTCATACCCCAGCACCGCCGGTAGGGGATAGTGCCCGACCGCATCCCCCACCGCATAAATCCGGGGGTGACTGGTCTGGAGATAGCGATTCACCCGCAGATAATGCCCTTGCCGCCGCAGTTCCACCTTGCCCAGGGTTTCGGGGGGGACGTGGTTGGGGGTCGCCACCACCAGGGTATCCACTTCGCTGGCACCCTGCCCGCTGTCCAGGGAGATGCCCGTCGCCTGGGCAGTCACAGATTGAAGCGGGGTTGCCGTTGCGATGTGAACCCCCTCGGCCCGCAGGATGCGTTCCAACTGCCGGGCCAGGAGTCCCTCTTCCCCTGGCAATAGGCGATGTTCCGCCACCGGCCAAAACACCGGCACACCCAAACGGCTCCACGCCTGCGCCAAGCCAATCGCTGCCGGCGTATTGCCCAAAATGGCCGTGCGTCGGGGATGTTGGGCCAAAGTGGGCAACTGCGCCAGGGTAACAAAAGGCACTTGCCGCAATTGGGGCACCTCTGGCAGCACAGGCACTCCCGTTTTTGCCACCACATAACCACACCCCCGCAGGCGGCGTTCCGGGGTTTCCACCGCCAGGTGCGGCTCCGTGATAAATGCCCCCGGCCCGGCGACCACATCCACCCCAGCCTGCAACAGCCCACTGTCGCTGTACTGGGTTTGATAGACCCACAGTTGCTGTTCCACCCAACGGTACGCCCGCTCCCACTGGGGTGAAAACCCGCCCTCCCCCGCGCCTAACCACGCCGACTGTTGCGCTTGGTGGGCCATGACTGCCACTTGGGTCCACAGCGCCACCGCCACCATGCCCCAATCCTGAATGCCGTCTGTCACCAGCGCCACCCGCGCCCCCTGTTGCGCCGCCCATAGAGCCGCCCAGCGGGCCTCTAAATGTCCCCCCAAAATAACGACATTGTACTCAACAGCCATTACCGGGTTTGCAGATAGCTGGCTTCGGAAATCAGCGGCATTTCCGCATAAAGACCCCGCGCGGATTGCACGACGCTGTAGCCCACCATCGCCAGCACGCCCAGGAAGATGGTGTTGTACAAAACTTCGGCGAGAAATCCCTGAATCAGGGGTTGCAAAATAACATCGTAAATCAAGCTAATTAAAGCCAGCAAGATACTGATTAAAATGGCCTGCATGGTATTAAACCGGATGAAATGGGGGATTTTCTCATTGCGCACTACCCCCGCAAACAGGGCAATAAATACCAATAAACTGCCTAATCCAAAGGGAATTAGGCTATAAACAATTGCCAAGGGAATCAAGAGATATTTCAGGTAGGTCAAAAAGGGAAATTGGGCAAAGAGAAAATGACCATAGGTGATCCCATCGTACAGGGGGATTAGATACACCAAAGCCGCACAAATCCGGTCGCGGGGAGTGGTGGAACTACGCCAAACCATAACGGGGAACCTGGGTAGGGGGACGGAGAGGGAGGGATTCGAACCCTCGGATAGGAGTTTCCTGCCTATCAACAGATTAGCAATCTGCCGCTTTCGACCACTCAGCCACCTCTCCAAGTGGATTTACAATAGATTTGTAATATAACATAACGCCAAAAGGTTCTGGAGACGCCCGGATGCAACTGCCGGAGTTTTGTGAATGCCAACATCCGTTGGTGCAAGCGTTGCAGGGACAGGAAGACGAGAAATTGTTGCGCCAGTGGCAAGCGGAACCGGCGCAAGGGCGGGCGTTTGTGGCCTTATTCTGTCGCTATGCCCTGGTAGTTTACGCGCTGGTGAGCCATGCGGCCCCGACGGCAGTCCAGGTGGATTATCTGTTTGCCACGACTTGGCGGTATTTGTACCAGCAGTTGCGCGAATTCTCCCCCCCGGAAGGCATGACCAGTTTGCAAAGCTGGCTGGTGGACCGCACGGGGGATTGGTTGACGCGGGTGAAACTCCCGGCCCCGGAGTGCATTCACTACCGCTTACCGGCGGCTCCCCCGCCCCTGTGGTGTTACCTGGAGGAAGCGTTGCAGAAGTTGGTGATGCCCCTGCGGTCGGTGATGGTGTTGAAAACGATTGGCAATTGGTCGGAGGAACAGATTGCCCAGGAGTTGGCCTTAACCCCAGAGCAGGTGGCTGCTTTGCTGCCTATTGGGCAGCGGGAGTTGATGATGCACTTGCCTGAGGATATTCGCTCTATTTATTTGGCCAAGGAGCCGGTGGATGGCTGAGCCGCAACCCCCCCTGACCCCCGGACGGTGTTTGACCGGGGCGGCCATTAGCGGTGTCTTGGGTTTGGCGGTATTGGCCTTGACCCAGGCGGTCACGCAGGCCTTGGCGGCCCATCCCCTCCAGAGCCACAATCCCCTGGTGTTGCGTTTGGCCAGTGTGGTGCGCACGGTGTTGGTGGGGGGTGGGACGCTGGCGGTGGTGGTCTTGGGCGTGTTTACTGTTGGGTTGGTGGCCCTGGCCATCCAGGTGGCTTGGTCGCCCCCCGAGGCTTAGCATGACCCGGTTGTGGGAACGGGTATTCCTGGGAGTGACGGCGGTGTGTGCCCTGGGAACGGGGGGTCTGGTGTTGGCGATTGTCAGTGTGCTGCTGGCCCAGGCGACCCCGGCCATCGGTGCTTTTGGGGGGCATTTTTTGCTGGGGCAGGTGTGGAATCCGGTACAGGGGCAGTACGGTATTGGGCCGCAGGTGTGGGGAACGCTGGTAACGGCGGGGCTGGCGTTGGGATTGGCGGTGCCGTTGGGGCTGGGGGTGGCCATTGGGTTGAGCGAATCTTGGCCTGGCATTTCCCCGGTCTGGCAGGGGGTGGCAGCGGCGACGGTGGAAGTGTTGGCAGCCATTCCCAGCGTGGTTTATGGGCTGTGGGGGATTTTTATCCTGATTCCGGCCCTGCGCACGGCCCAAAAACTGTTCCCCCAGCTTTTGGGTGGGGAGACGATTGGGCCATCGGTGGGGGTTGCCAGTCTGGTGTTGGCCGTGATGATTTTGCCGACGGTAGCGGCGGTGGCCCACAGCAGTTTGTTACAAGTGCCGCAGGAGTACCGTTGGGCCGCGATGGCAGTGGGGGCGACCCGCTGGGAAACGCTCTGGGGCATTGTGCTGCCGGCGGCGCGGGTGGGAATTAGCAGCGGCATTTTGCTGGCTCTGGCGCGGGCGTTAGGGGAAACGATGGCGGTGACCATGTTGATTGGCAATGCCAACCGGGTGAGCACGTCCTTGTGGCAGGCAGGCAGTACGATTGCCAGTTTGTTGGCCAACCAATTTGCCGAAGCCCAGGGGATGCAGGTGGCGGCTCTGATGTATGCGGCGTTGGTGCTTTTGGGGCTAACGCTGGTGGTGCAACTGGCGGCGCGGTTCCTGCTTGGCCATTGATGCGGGGTTAGCGGGGGAGCACCTCAAAGGAGGCCATCACCGCGGTGTAAATCGGGGGGAGAAGGCCCTGCCGAAAGGCCCGTACTGGCCCGGTCAGGCCCAGGGTATAAACCCGTTCGTGGGCATAGACAAACAAAAACCAACGGTGGATGTCCTCCGGGGATTGCCCAGGACGCAGCACCTCCTCTGCGCGAAACCCTTGCCCGCCCCGAATCGGCACAGGGGTTACGTTGGTGTAGAGCGGGTCATCTTGGTACTTTTTCAAGTGCACCGTAAAGGCGGCAGCAGCTCCCACCATCGGTTCCGTGTGGATGTAAATGGTCGTGGGAGTGGGCAAACGCGGCCCCAACCACGCCCCCGCACCGGTTGGCTGAAATTCCACCGGCAACCGCAGGCGATAGCCCTGGACAGCGTCACTATAAACAACCGTTTGGCCGGAAAAGACGCTTTGGCTGACCAACAGCGGCGGCCCCGCAACCAACATTGGCGCCAACACCAGGTCAATCATCAAAAAACTTGGGTCTGAAACCCCGCCCAATGCCTCCGGCACGGCTACGCCTAGCGGCTTTATTTGCTTTAGACATAGAACCTCCACGAACAAAAAGTTAAAAATTTAATGTCTTCTTTTCTTGCATTCTGAGTCAATCTCTTCCCATCTGCCAAACGGTGCAAGCTTAGTCTGTTGTTGGAACTACCTCCTACAAAACTGAGCTTGAATTTTGGATGCTTGACCAAACTGCCTCTTTTTAGCCCTAAACTTAATGTGCCGCCGTAGGGTAGTCGCCTCCCCTGCTTATCAGGTTGCAAACGGTGAAGCTGGCGACGATGAAGCCTCAAAGGTACAACGAACAACAGCCTCTTGTTGTCGGGCTGAAGATGCCCTCCAACGACAGAGTTGGCTAACACCCAAGCATCCACACAGTGGGCTTCAAAGACTTCAGCTGTCTTGTTGCCTGTTTTCTTGAGTCCCAAAGCATCCCGCATTTGCTTCGTTTCCCACCCCGAACGGGTCAACACTTGCCCGATTAGGGCAAGTTGCTGGTAGAACCACTGCTTTCCTACCTCCAGAGGGGAAAAAGAAACATCCCACCGCCGCTTACCCTTCGTCTTGGCTTTGATGTCTTCCACCACAAAGATAGAGATGGGGAACAACTTGCACAGCCAGCTTGCCAGACGAAGTTTCCACTGCCACCTCGCTTTGGTAGAAGGCGGAATACCGCCTTTAGCTCGATTGGCTCTCGGTTGACGGCAGGGGGTTTTGCGATACCGTCGAGTACGGCGCATTCTCTGCCGTTGCTCCACATGGTCTTTTACCCAATTGATGCTCCCTGCCCTAAAGGACAGGGATTCTTGAGCGAGTCCACAAGGGGACCCTCAAAGGCGTGCACAAACCGCCCCTACTGACTCCCTCAAGGCAGAGCCCCAAGGTTGCCGCTACTTTCCTT
>Ga0197142_1001569_pt1 | contig 20781 bp, 18 predicted proteins | sample GBS60_MetaG_FD_148614 | JGI IMG/M metagenome (GOLD analysis project Ga0197142, IMG submission 148614) | Sediment microbial communities from Great Boiling Springs, Gerlach, Nevada, United States - GBS 60_MetaG | ecosystem: Environmental > Aquatic > Thermal springs > Hot (42-90C) > Sediment... | reverse complement strand
TTCCAACTGGCGCGCGGTGTCGGCGTCGAGGAGTTCAGCGTGAGCGTCGTAGCGACGGATCCAGGCGAGGCTCGCGTCAAGATGCTCGGCGTCCGTTGGGGTCAACGCGACGCGCAGGCAGCCCCCGCTACGCCATTCGGGGTCGATGCCTGTTCGCTCGTGTAGCGTGCGTGTCCATTCTGGGTACATCTGCAGGCTTTGCCAGTAGAGGGGCAGGGCAGGGGTATCGTCGGGCGTGAGGCTGAACGGGTTCACCATCCCTGCGGAGGCGGCGGAGGTGTGCCCGCCTTCCGCCGCGCCGTCCAGCAGCACGACTTCTGCCCCCCGCTGCAGCAGTTCCCACGCGACTGCCGCGCCAATCACGCCCGCGCCAACCACCAGTACGCGCATCGTTAGCCTCCTGCGGTCATCTGCACGATTTCGAGCGTGTCGCCGTCGCGCAGGGTAATCTCGCCGTATCGCTCGCGGGGCACGATTTCGTAGTTATACTCCACCACCACCGCGCGGGGGTCGATGCCGCGCTCCTGAAGCAGTTGGAGCAGGGAGGTTGGTTCGGGTAGTTCGCGTTCCTTGCCGTTGATGCGCACCTGCACCATCGCATGGAGTATACCCGAACCGTACGGAGGGCGAGCAGCGGAGCAAGGGACGGTTTAAGGTTTAACGCGGAAGGGGTTATCCACTCTCGTCTTGCCCGTCGCGTGCGCTCTCCACCGCGTGCAGGCGTTTGCCCAGCACGATGCGCGTGATCGCCGCCACCGTGTCGCCCTCCGCAAGGTCAATCAGTTTCACGCCCTGCGCGATGCGCCCCGTGATCCGCAGATCAGCCACGCGCAGCCGAATGCCCTTGCCGTTCGCCGTCACGAGGATGACCTTATCGTCCTTCTCGACGACCTCCGCCGCGACCACATTGCCCGTCTTGCGCGTGACATTCATCGTGAAGATGCCCTTGCCCCCACGCGATTGCACGCGGTACTCCGTAAGCGGGGTGCATTTGCCGAAGCCGTTCTCGGAGACGACCAAGAGCAGCGCGTCAGGCTGCACGCGGCACGCCGCAACGAGCGCGTCGTCTTTGCCGAGCCGTATCGCCTTCACGCCGCCCGCCGTGCGCCCGCGCACAGGCACATCCGATTCAGGGAAGCGTATCGCCAGCCCCGCGCGCGTCACCAGCAGCACATCGTCCGTGCCCGAAGTGTGCAGCACCCAGCCCAGCGAGTCGCCGCTTTCCAAGTCAAACGCATTCAAGCCGTTGCTGCGCAGGTTCGCAAACTCGCTGAGCGCGGTGCGCTTGATTTCGCCCCCGCGCGTGATCATCGTCAGGTAGCCCTCGCTGGCGAAATCGCGCACCGAGACCGTCGCCGTGACCTTCTCGTCGGGCTGGATGTTGATGTAGTTGATGACCGCCGTGCCGCGCGCCTGACGCGAGGTTTCGGGAATCTCGTAGGCTTTGAGGCGGTACACGCGCCCGCGATCGGTGAAAAACAAAATGTAGTGATGCGTGCTGACTTGGAACAGGTGTTCCACTTCGTCTTCCTCGCGGGCGGTAGTGGCGATTACGCCCTTGCCGCCGCGCTTTTGCGAGCGGTAGGCGTCCACCGACACGCGCTTGATGTACCCGTCGCGCGTGATTAGCACGAGCGTCTCCTCTTCGGGGATGAGTTCCTCTTCCGAGATGTCTTCGGCTTCGCGGGCGATGATGCGCGTGCGCCGCGCGTCGCCGTACTTCTCCTTGAGGGTGCGCAGGTCGTCCTTGATGATTTGCTCCACCTGCTTCGGGTCGGAGAGGATATGCTCCAGCCGTGTGATTTCGCGCAGCAGCCCGCGATACTCCTCGGCGAGTTTCTCCTGCTCCAGCCGCGCGAGTTGGCGCAGTTGCGTGTTCAGAATCGCGTCCGCCTGCAGCACGGTCAGCCCGAATCGGCGAATCATCTCGCGGCGGGCTGCCTCGGCGGTCTCCGACTGGCGGATGATGCGGATAATCTCGTCCAGGAAGTTGAGCGCGATTTGCAGCCCCTCCAGAATGTGCGCCCGCGACTTGGCGCGGTACAGTTCGTAGCGCGTGCGCCGCTCGATGACCGCCCGCCGATGCTCCAGATAGTGATCCAGCAAGTCCAGCAGGCTCATCACGCGCGGCACATTGTCCACCAGCGCGAGCAGAATCGCGCCGAAGGTGGTGCGCATCTGCGTGTGCTTGAGCAGGCTGTTGAGCATGCGGTTCGGGTTCACATCGCGGCGCAGTTCGATTACGACGCGCATGCCCGTGCGGTCGGAGTAGTCGGCGAGGTCGGTAATCCCGTCCAGTTTGCCCGCCTTGACCAGCGCAGCGATTTGTTCAATCAGGCGCGCCTTGCTCACTTGGTACGGCAGTTCGGTAATCACAATCGCGCTTTTGCCGCCGTCCAGTGGTTCGATTTGCGTCTTGGCTTGCATCACGATGCTGCCGCGTCCTGTTTCGTATGCCTGGCGGATGCCCTTCGTGCCCAGAATCAGCGCGCCCGTCGGGAAGTCGGGACCAGGCAGCAGTTTCAGGATGGGTTCCAGCGTGCAGTTGGGGTGTTCCAGCCGATAGATGAGCGCGTCGACGATTTCGCTGAGGTTGTGTGGGGGGATGTTGGTCGCCATGCCGACGGCGATGCCGCTGCCGCCGTTGCACAGTAGGTTCGGGAAGCGCGCGGGCAACACAGTCGGCTCCTCCGCGCTCTGCAGGTAGTTCGGCATCCAGTCGACGGTCTCCTTGTCGATGTCGGCGAGCATCTCCATCGCGATGGGGGTAAGGCGTACCTCGGTGTTGTGGTTGATGAACCCGTTCGCGACGAAGGAGTGGCAGTCGCTCGCCACGCGAATCGAGTAGACGCGCTGCGTGCCTGCCTCCTCGATGGCGACAATGGGGTCGAAGAAGTAGCGTCCTTCAGCGAGGGCGCATAGGAACTCAGCGTCTTCGGGCGAGAGAGCTTCCAGCAGTCGTGGGAGCGCGTCGGCGAGGCGCTCTGGACGGTCGAAGTTGTGCTTGCCCAGCCACTCGCGGTGGCACGTTGCCGTACGGCGCACATATGCGCTCAGGTACGGTACAAAGTCGGTTTTGGACAGCACGCGCCCCGTCGCGTCGCTCAGTATCGCCTCTAACGCCTTGCGTTTCGCTTCGGACACGAAGCCGATACTTGCGGCGTAGCGCTGCAGGTTGCGTGCGCCTGTGAGGATGAGCCGCCAGGTCGTGCCGCGCGTGTCCTGCGTCAGCCGCGCCACGATCCCAAAGTGCAGCAACATCACCTGCACCTGCTGCAGCAGTCGCTTGCTGGCGGAGACGAGACTCACGCGCATCAGGCTCCGCCCGCTGCGCTCGACGCATCCGTCGCCTTCGAACAGCCCGCGCAGGAACGCCGCCTGAACCGCCTGTGGCGAGCGCAAAATCGCCTCGGGCACGACGCGCTCCGCCGAACGCCCGCGCAGCCCCAAGTTGCCAAGTAGCCGCACCACCTGCTGGCTGACGACCTGCATCTGCCAGAACGGGCGCTTGCCGAAACCGACAGGCGGGCGCAGCCACTGGTGCAGACGGCAGTCGGGGAAGACGCGCGCCCAGCAGCGCACAAACTCGTCGGCGAACTCGCTAGGCGTGCAGGTGAACTCGATGCGGTCGTCTGCCAGCGTGCCCTCAGCGACCAGCGCGCCCATTAGGAACGCCAGCGGCTCGTCCAGTTGCGTCGGCAGCACATGGCGTCGCGTCGCAGGAGAGAGGTCTGGGTAGTAGAGGGTGAGGTCTACAGGCGTTCCTGCATGCGTCTCGACGCCCCGATCAATCACGAGGTAGTCGCCCACTTGCAGCGTGTCCAGCGTTTTCCACGCGAGGCGCGGCTTGCCCGTAGCGTCCGCAAGGCATACCAGCACGGGGTGGTTCGGCGTGCCTGTGAGTTCGTAGCCGTAGCGTGTGCGCACGCGCAGGGTCGGATGCTCGCCGCAATCGAACCACCGCTCGGCGCGCTGGGTGCGCCCACCTACGGAGCGGACGACAACATCAATCGCGGCTTCGGTGGGAGTCTCGCGGTCAGCCCTCACCCCCAGCCCCTCTCCCACAGAGTGGGAGAGGGGTGTCGGCTCCCCCTCTCCCAACATGTTGGGAGAGGGGGACACAGGGGGTGAGGGCAAATCTGCCAACTTGCCAATCGGAATCAGCCCCTCTGCTGTGCGCACGAGCGCGTCGCCCGTGAGGCAGTAGCGCATGGCAGCAGGCGGGTCGCCGTCCACGCTCCCGAAGTTCCCTTGCCCGTCGACCAGCGGGTAGCGCATGTTGAAGTCCTGCGCCATACGCACCAGCGTCGGGTAGACCACCTCTTGCCCGTGCGGGTGGTAGTTCGCGGTGGTTTCGCCGCACACCTTCGCCGACTTAGTGTGCTGGGAGTCGGGGGTCAAGCCGAGTTCGCGCATCACATACAGAATCCGCCGCTGCACGGGCTTGAGTCCGTCGCGCACATCGGGCAGCGCGCGGGCGATAATCACGCTCATCGCGTAGTCGAGGTAGGAGCGTTTCATCTCCTCCTCGACGGGAACCTGCAACACCTCGCGTCCAATCGGGCTGCTCATCACAAGCAATTGTACCCGACAGGCGGGGCGGTCAAAGATGTGGGAGCGTTTACTTCGGCAGCGGGCGGTAGTGGACGGTATGCTCGAACGCCGCGCCGTTGTCTGCCTCAGCCGCAGACTCCGCTGGCGGCGCGGAGCGGAAGTGAACGGGGTCGCCCTCCGTGATGAACCACGACTCGACGCGCTCGTTGGGCGCGGTGACGACTACCGCGTGGAGCGTGCCCGACGAGAGCGGGAAGGTCGGCACGAGTTGCCACTCCTTCTCGCCGAGCCGTTCCAAGCGCGTGCGCACGGGGTCAAAGTCGCCGCCCTGACGCTGGTACTTGAGCGAGACGCTGAACACAGCAGGCGGCTGAGCGTCGCCTCGCCACGCGATGCGCGGCTTGACGCGCGTGTCTACATCCCGCGCGCCGTTCGGGGGCGCAACCACCATTCCCTGCAGGCTCCCCTTGTAGTCCGTGATGATTTGATGGCTCGTCGCGCCGCCGCACCCTGCAAACGCGGCAAGTATCGCCAGCCACATCCCAAGCATCGCTATCCACATCCATGCTTGCCCACGATGCATTGCTGTACCTCCTCTACTGTAGGGGGACGAGTCAGCGGGCGATGGCGTTTCGTCTCATTCGCCTGAGCGTGGGCACGGCTGCCTCTTCACGGCTTCTGGGCTTGGGGATCGTCATTCGGCTGCTCCAACTCCTTGAGTTTCGCCTCCAGCGTGCGCACATCAATCGGTTCGGTGCGCTGCTGGAAGATGTAGTAGGTTTTGCGTCGCGCAGGCGGCGCTTGCAACTCCAGCGTGTAGCCTTGCGCACGGACAAGGTAGAGATGCGTTGCTTGTTCCTCCTTGAACCTCCGTAGCAAACTCTCGATAGTGTACCGCTCCGCCTCTTTTTGCCACTGTTCAACTTCGCTGGGATCAAACCCAGAAGGAAAACGAATATTTTCTCTGCGAGGGATGTAGTAACGCCGTGCGAGTCCTATCTCATCTGGGATGTCGTAGCTCAACGGGTACTCGGTGTAATGCTTCAGCCGAAACGCCATCGCGTCTACAGGGGACAGCTCTGCGGTTCGTATCTCTTCCGACCATCCCAACAGCGGAAACTGATGCGGATCCTCCCATCGGTACGGAAAATCAATTCTCAAGAGTTGCTCAGGCGGTGGAAAGTCGTCCTCAAGTGCCTCTCGGAATCGCTGGCGTTGAGGAAGCGTCAAGGTACTGGCAGGTATCCAATCGCCGCTACGCAACTGCCTACGCTGGGTTACACTCAGCGACGCTAAGAATCGCAGCCCGCGTAGGCTCTGGGTCAGGGTCTCCCAAGGAAAACGCACAGTGAGTCGGATGGGGAATGTCCACGAGCTCGACGCGCTGTCGCGTTTGTAGTAGTCCACCTGTGCATCGGTCATGCGTCCCGCAAGGGCGACATAATCCTCTAAGTCCAGCCAGCGCTGCTGGGCAAAGCGTTGTTCCAGCGGGCGCAGCCAATCTTCGGGCAACTCCACCAAGCGCCATCCCCAATACAACTCCACACGCCGCAGCACATAGCCCGACTCGTCAACTCGCACCCACGCGCGTTCCGACAACTTCCGAAGCACATCACGAGGCGCGTTGAGATTCAACTCCCGAATCGAAGTCCAATCTGTTCGGAACGACTCGCTAATGACGGGCAGGCGTGTACTCCACGCAAACCATTCCAGTAGGTCGGCGCTGTTGACAAAGTTGTTCGAGTAATCTCGATCCCGAACATACGAAGGGAGCTGCGGCTTGGCGCGGTTGTTGCGCTCGGTGAGGGCGCGTTCGGGGATGCGCGGCTCCCACGCCTTCTGAGGAGTCGCCCACGCCCGCCACTGGGCAAGCCACGGATGGTCGCGCACATAGGGCACCGTGTAGAATAAAAACTGTTTCATCATGCGATTCAACTCTAACTCGGAAGGCGAACTGTTCCCAGAAGGGTAGCGGTCGCGCGAGAACCAAACCGTTTCACACTCCAAGTAGTTTCCACGCTTTGGAAGCCGAATCCAAAGCCCCCAGTACGGAGGGTTCTGCTGGACGGCACGGGTTTGATTTGTCGCCTCATCCCATTCGTAGCCGCGCATATAATCGGAGGCGATGATGCTTTCAGGCAGCGGATAGACCCCTGGCATAGGGCGCGTGCTAAACCCGACCAGTTGCCCGTTCAGCAGGGCGCGTTCCGCCTGCGGCGGCATCTTCGCCAGCAACGCTAACAGCACTGCATCTTCAGAGAGCCACTGTGGGAAACTGCCTCGCCTTTGGGCATATTCGCGCGTAGCCTCCCAAGGACGATACCAATATACCAACCACCGATTCCACTCTTCAGGCGGCGCGTCTTCACCCGGTTGCGGGGGATCCCAGAACGAATCGTCGTCCTCCGCTTCAGCAGGCGGATTCTTGATAGCCTCCCGCGCAAAACGAATCACATCCCGCAACGCACGCACCCGCGCCTCGCGACCCGCACGCAACACACCCTCCTCCTGCAACCGCGTCTCGTCAGGCACATACAACACATACCCCTCCTCATCCTTGCGCCACGCATACCGAAACAACGCCGCCAACTGCGTCAAAATCTCCCCCGCTGGACGGTCTTCCACGAACACCGAGACCTTGTGGTGCTGAATAGCGTCTTGGCAGCGCAGGGGGACGCCTGTTTGCTTGCTGATGGTGCGCAGGGTATCGCGCAGGGGTTCCATTTTGAGCCAGACGGTGATGCGCGTTTGCAGGCGCGGGTCGTTGGTGAGCGTTTCTTGGGCGAGGGCGTGCTGCCCTGTGAGTATCACACACAGCCACAGACTGAGCCACCGCATCGTGCGCCTCCTATGAGGAAGTATACCCCGTCCCTTTTGCTCAGCGGCAGCTGGTGTCGCTTGGATGTTATCATCGTGGGTGAGATTTGCCCAAAGCGGCGTCTTTTGTACCCTATATTAGCGTCAGGCGATGGGGTACACTAACGGCTATGAAGCGGTATTTCGCGGGCGTTGTGCTTCTGTTGGGGATGCATGCACTGCCGTCTGCTCCGAAAACCTTCAAGGAACGCATTCCTGGCACAACTATCGAATTCGAAATGGTATATGTCCCGCCTGGACGCATCGAACTACTCGACCCTGAAGACCCCAGCAAGAGGCAGGTGGTCGAACTAAAGGGCTTCTGGATTGGCAAAACTGAGGTGAGTTGGGACGAATATGGAACATATGCTTTCAATAAGGACATTACCGAGATGGAGAAGCAGCGTGAAGCGGATACTGTTGCGAAGCCGAGCAAGCCATACGGCGCGATTGATCGGGGCTTTGGCTATGAAGGCAACCCAGCGATTGGGATGACTTTCACGGCGGCACAGCGGTACTGCGAGTGGCTCAGCCGAATGACGGGCAAGCCCTATCGGTTGCCAACCGAAGCCGAGTGGGAGTACGCAGCGCGTGCAGGTGTACAGGCACACACGCCACTTTCCAGGGAACTACTGGATAGAATCGCATGGCATCGGGAGAACTCCGATCGCAAGCCGCATAAGGTTGCCCAGAAGCAGCCCAACACTTGGGGCTTGCACGACATGCTTGGAAATGTGATGGAATGGTGTGTCGGTCTGGATGGGAAGGCGGTTGCGTGCGGTGGCTCGTTTATGGACGCGCCTGATACCATCCATCCAGGAGCCCGTGCGCGTCAGACACCCGACTGGAACATGACAGACCCTCAGTATCCGAAAAGCCGCTGGTGGCTCTCGGACGCACCTTTCGTGGGCTTTCGCGTCGTATGCGATGCGCCCCCGCCGCCGTAAGCAGGTCGCTTGGGGAGAATCGCTGCTCCTGATGGAGCAGCAACTCTCCCTGCAGCGCCGCCCTTACTGTCCACCGAACTTCTTGTAGGTTGCCTCGTCCACGAACTTGGTGAGCCGTTGCCCGTTGTATTCGGCTTTCAGGGCATAGCGCACCTGCTTCGAGCCCGACTTAGTCGTGCGCTCGTACTTCTCGGTCTTCACCTGATCGTCAGGTACTTCGACCATCTTGCGCTCTTTCACGCTGTAGAATTGCATAGCCTCCCTCCTATAGACAGATTCACAGGCGTTGGCGCCTGCGCGTGTTGAATATACCGCATTCCGTAGCCAATTCCTGCTGGATTCAGGGCGCATGGGAGGGAATTTTGGGGGAAACGCGGGTCAATTCGTCTCTTCAAAGTCGTGGATGACCCAGCGCACAGCGCCATAGCCGAAGTAGGCGTCCTCTTCGAGGGTGAATACGAGGTCGAGATGCGTTTGCGGTTCGAGGAGGTAGTCGCCGCCGCCCCACAGCACGGCGTCTGTGGCGACACCGCCGTTGCCGCGCACGGTCAGGAATAGATGCTTGCCGTTGCGGTCGGCGCGGCTGCCCAACACCTCCACGCCGCGACACAGGAACAGCGGTCGCTCGTTGCCCGCGCCGAACGGCTCCATCATGTTTAGCTCCTGCAGGAGGCGTAGGGTTGCCTCACTGGGCGCAATCTCTTGGTCGATGTCCAGTGTGGGCACGAGGTCGTCGTCGGTCAGGTGCGCGTTGGCGAAGTCGGTAATCCGCTCGCGCAATGCGTCGAACTGCTCCAGCGCGACGGCGAAGCCGCCCGCTGCTGCGTGCCCACCGCACTTGAGACACAAGGGCTTGATATGCGCCAGCAGCGCGGTCAGGTTGAACTCTGGGATACTGCGTATCGAGCCGCGTGCAACGCCGTCTTCGATGGTCACTGCCGCCACAGGGCGGTAGTAGCGCTCGCGGAGCTTGCCCGCCACCAGCCCAACAATCCCGTGCCGCCAGTTCGAAGAGTGCACCACCAGCGCGCGATGGCGAGCGAGATTCTCGCGCTCAATCTGTGCAATCGCCTCTTGTACGGCTGCTTCCTGCAGCGCTTGCCGCGCTCGGTTGTGGGCGTCCAGCGTCTGGGCGATTTGCTGCGCCGTCTGTTTGTCCTCTTCCAGCAGTAGGCGCAGTGCAAGGGTCGCGTCTTCCAGTCGCCCAGCAGCGTTCATGCGGGGCGCAAGTCCGAAGCCGATGTCGCGCGCGGTTGGGCAGCGCTTGACGCCTGCGACTTGCTTCAACGCTTGCAGCCCGACGCGCCTCGTCTGGTGCAATCGCTCCAACCCGTATTTGACCAAGATTCGGTTCTCGCCCACCAGCGGCATCACATCGGCGACCGTGCCCAGCGCGACGAGGTCAAGCATCGTGTTGTAAAGACCGTTGCGTGCAAGGTTCCGCGCCATCAGCAGCGCCTCGGCGACGCGGAACGAGACGCCCACCCCGCTCAACTCGCGGAACGGGTACTGCGAGTCGACGCGTTTGGGGTTCACCACTGCCAGCGCGTGGGGCAGGCGGTCGCTTGGCTCGTGATGGTCGGTGATAATCACTTCCAGCCCCGCCGCGTTGAGCGCGTCGACGGCTTGCAGCGCGCGCGTGCCGCAGTCGCAGGTCAGCACCAACTGTGCGCCGATGCGCTGTGCCGCCGCAATCGCGTTCGGGTGCAGGTCGTAGCCCTCTTGCTCGCGATTCGGAAGATATGGCTGCGCTGGAACGCCTAAGCGTCGCAGGGTGGTCAGCCACAGCGCGGTGGCGGTCACCCCATCTACATCGTAGTCGCCGTAGACCAGCACTGGCTCTCTGCGTTCCACCGCCTGTGCGAGGCGGCGCACCGCAGGTTCTATATCGGGGAGAAGACTCGGGTTCGAGAGGTCTGCCAACGACGGATTCAGGAACCGATAGGCGTCTTCAGGCTCGGTGTAGCCGCGTGCAATCAGGATTCGCGCCAGCACGCGGCTAATGCCCAACTCGGCTGCCAATTGCGCTGCTTTCGAATCGTCGCGTGGACGCACGCGCCATCGATGTTGCGCCATACCGTCGAAGATTCTACCCGCACTATCGCTTCCCTGCATACGGACGAGGGGCAGAGGAGGCTATAGGCACGCGTCGCGCACAGCGTCCAACGCGCGTTGCACCCCGACCGTCGGCACAACGCCGCAGCCAGGTGCGGGGCGAATGCGCCACTGATTACCCTCGCGCACAATCTCGATCCAGAAGTGCTGGGTTAGGTCGTCTTCCACCACCACCACGCGTGTCATAGCGATCTGTCGCGCGGGGTCATAGCGCGTCTCTTTGAACACCACATGCACGCTCTCGTCCACATCGGCGGGCTGAAAGCGTGCAGGGTCAAACTGAGGCACGCGATAAGTCTCCATCACGGCATCCTCCAGCAACGGCACTGTGCAGTGCTGAATCTTCGTCAAGGTCAGCTCGTAAAACCTGGTCTGTCCCTCAGCGAGCCACTTGCGCTCGTATTTGGTCCTGAATTGCGGGGGCACGGTGCGCGCGTATGCCGTGAACCCCGTGTCGGTTAGGCTGCCCAAGACCCACTGGAAATAGTCGGCGTGGTCGGTGAGCAGGTAGCATTCCCCGCCTGGTTGCAAGCGGCTGTTGACAAGCTGCAGCATGCGCGAGTCGAACAGGCGGTGCTTGTGATGGCGCGTTTTGGGCCATGGGCATGGAAACAGCGCATAGACACGCGCGAGGCTCTGCGGGGCGATTGCTCGCCCCAGGATGGGACGCGCGTCTCCCAACAGCACGCGCACATTGGTCAGCCCTACGGTTGCGATGGCACGCAGGGCGCGTTGCACGCTCTCCCACTCACGCTCAATTCCCACGAAGTGGCGTTCGGGCATCTGCTGGGCGCGTGCGACAAGGTACTCACCGTTGCCAAAGCCGATCTCTAGCTCCACAGGCGCCACGCGCCCAAAAAGCTTTGCCCAACTGAGTGGGCGCTCCGCCTCGCGCCAAAGCACCAACGGTCTGAGGGAACGATAATAGGCACGCACGGGCTAAATTAAACCCCGTCTCACCGCCAGAAGTGCCGCTTCGGTGCGCGAGTTGACCTGCAGTTTGAACAAAATGTTCGAGATATAGTTTTTGACGGTCTTTTCAGCCAGAAACAGCGTTTCGGCGATCTCGCGGTTGCGCTTACCCGCTGCCAGCAAGCGCAGAATCTCCATCTCGCGTGCGGTCAGTTCGCACATCAGGTCGGGCGTGCGTTCCGCAGCGGCGCGCATGCGCTGAAACTCCTGAATCACGCGCGTGGCAACCACTGGATGGAGCAGCGACTCGCCACGCGCCGCCGCATGGATACCTGCGACCAGCTCTTCGGCATGGCTGTCCTTGAGTAAGTAGCCAAGAGCACCCGCTTTGATAGCCTCGAACACATGCTGGTCATCGCCGAAAATAGTCCAGATAACCACCTGCACATGGGGCAGAGCACGCTTGATACGCCGAGTGGCTTCGATGCCGTCCAGACGCGGCATCTGAATGTCGATGAGCATCACCTGCGGTTCGAACTGAAGCGCCATCAGCACCGCTTGTTCCCCATCGCGAGCGATACCCAGCAAGTCCACGCTTGGCTCGTGAAGGGTCAGCTCTTCAAACGCCTGTTGCAAGCGCGGGTCATCCTCCGCTAAGATGGTTCGGATAGGTTCCATCGTCTCCACCGATAGGAATGTGGGCAAGCACTTCGGTACCTTTTCCGGGCGCGCTTCGAAGACTCAGTTCGCCGCCTAAGGCGCGTATCCTTTCTCGCATGCTATTCAGCCCCATCCCCTCGAGGACAGCTTCGGGATCGAACCCGTTGCCATCGTCCGCCACACGCACTTTGAGCCATCCCCCGCCCCAAGAGCATTCTACCCACAGGTTTTGCGGGCAGCCAGCGTGCTTCATCACATTGCTTAACGCCTCCTGAATCACGCGCACAAGCATCAGCGTCTGGAGGGGGGTCAGGTGCGGCAGCACTTCGGGGCAGATGCAGTGGAGTTGGGCGCGCAGTCGCTGAGCGACGCGCTCGGCAGCTTGACGGATCAACACGCGCATGTCGGTCGTTTCTGGTGCGCGCAGCTGCTGAATGGCGTGGCGCGTCTCGTCCAGTGCCGTGCGCAAAAGATCGATCTGCTCTTGCAGGACGCTCTTCTCTTTGGGGTCGACTGCAGGCGTTAGCCGTCGCTGCAGCGACTCTAACCCGCGAATTACGCTCACCAGATGGTGTCCCAACCCGTCGTGGAACTCGCGGGCGATGCGTTCGCGCTCTTGCGCTAAGTCGTACTGTTCTCGAAGCTCTGCCAGCTCCATACGGTACTCCGCATGGCTACGGTACACCTGATGGATGAGCCAACTGGCTAAGCTGATGGACGCAAGGCGAAACCCGAAGTCGTTCCAGAGGTCGGGTGTGAGCGGCGCACTTGCCCACGCGTAGCCGACGGCGGTCAGCCCCAGCGCCACCAGCAGCATGCGTGTGGGCATCACCGCCGCTTCGGAAGCCAGCAGCGCGAAGTACAGCAGCCACAGCTGACTCTCGAAGCCGCCCGTGAAGCGTGTCGTGAGCGTAATCAAGAACAGATCAAACAGCGCCAGCGGCAGCGTGAGGCGATACATCACGCGCGGATCTTTCAAGCCGACCCATGTGCGTGCAGCTGCCGAGAGCAGTGCCAACGCAGCCAGCAGCCCCACCTGACTCCACGAGAGCACGAACCGTCCCTCTAACTTTCCAATTACGCCCCAGAGGACAGCCGCCCCCACAATCCCCCACACGGGCAGATTCACCTGCGTGAACCGCCGATATTCGGGCGAAGCCAGCATCGTGTCCTCCTACTGGGAGGGAGTGAAACCTGCCGCTACCAGCAGGTGTAGCAGCTGCGATTCATCCAAACGCGCCGCGTCGAACACGATTCGAACCGTTTTCTGCGGCAAGTCGACCGCTACCTGCTGCACGCCTGCGACTGTGTCCAGTGCGCGGTGGATTGCCCGCACGCATCCTTCGCACTCAATCTCGGGCGTGTGCCAGACAACCTCTTTCAGGTTCACACGACAATTATACCGCACTGGCATAGTAAGTGTTATGAATTGTACCGTCGGGCAGGCGCAAGATGAGTTGGAATTCAGGGCTCACGCCCAGCGCGATTCCAATCGGCTGCTGCGGCAGGTCTTGCGCGCGGTAGGCGCGTGTGGGGGTGTCATCCCGCGCCTGCCAGCGTGCATGTACCTGCGTCGGCTGGTCGCGCCATAGGCTAATCAGGGCGCTCAGCCTGCCCCAAATCGCTTCAATCAGTGCAGCGCGTTCCGAGGGAGGAACAAATGTGCCCTTGCTGCCCCAACGCCCGCATGCCTGCCAAACAGAGATCGCTATCGGTTGCAGTTCGGGGGGGAACTCGGTTTGACCCAAGTTGATGCCTATACCGACAACGGCAGTATCGCGCACCCGCTCCACCAGCACGCCGCCCAGTTTGCGCCCATTCACAAGAAGGTCGTTGGGGTACTTCACGCGCACAAGGGGCAGGTCAGGATAGTGGAGCTCCAACGCTTCGGCGGCTGCTAACGCTGCGCACACTCCCACCACGCCTGCAGGCGCTGGGATCGGCATGTCCCACAGGATAAGCGAAGTGAGTAGGCTCTGCCCAGGCGCATCGTACCATGCAGTGCCTTGTCGCCCGCGCCCTGCGGTCTGGTGGTCGGCATAGACCGCATCGTAGCGACGGTTGTGCTGCTCCACCAGCTCGTGGGCGCGCCGCTGCGTCGTGTCAATAACCGTGTGAAACTCAAGGCGTATTCCCATGTTGGGCACAGCACGCCTGGGAACAGATCCAAGGCTGGCAAATTCGCTACCTCTGTTCGCGGGTTGGAGCTTCGTTCCTGCTACACGCTCATAGAGACTGCGTTTTCGACTCAGAGCTGCACCTGTGCGCCGAGCAGAAGTGCCATTCCCCAGCCGATGACGCCGACGATGAGCGCGCCAATCATTCCTACTAGGAACGGTTTGAGACCGACACCTTTGAATACGCGGAACGAGGTTGCTAAGCCCACTGCTGCCATCGCAGTGCCCAGTGTGCGCGAGCCCCAAGTCTCGCCGACGGTTTTGGTAAACTCCTTCCACGCTTGCGCATCCCAAATGCCGAAGGCAAGCCCGCTGGCAACCTGCGCATCACCGATCGAACGCACGATCGCCATCCCAATAAAGCCCAGCACGAACGCAGGGAGCAACTTGGCGATGTTAATCTTGCCACCCTCACCCGTGCCTGCTGCCATCTGACTACGCAGATACAGGTACGACAGCAGCGGCACTACGATTGCCAAGAACAGGTTGCGTGTGAGCTTAGTCACGGTCGCCGCTTTGAGAACCATCTCATCGTTGAACACTTCCTTGTAGGTCAGCGCCGCGCCGACCACCTGCGAGGTCTCATGCACCGCTGTGCCCAGAAACAGCCCAATCTGCTCGGAGGTGTGCAGAATGTGTGGCGCAAGGTACGGGTACAGGAACATCCCCAGCAGCCCGAACAGCGTGATGTTCGCCACAGCGTAGGCGACCTCTTTCTGCTCCGCCTTGATAGCTGGCGCGACCGACACAATCGCCGTCACGCCGCAGATGCCTGTGCCTGCCGCAATCAGCGTGCCCAATCGCTCAGGCAGGTTCAGACGACGGTTAATCCATGTGATGAAAATCAGCCCGCCGAAAATCGCTGCCGCAACCACAGGAACGCCCCACACGCCTAACTTGAAAACATCCATCAGGCTGAGCTTGATACCGACCAAGATAATCCCCAAGCGCAGGATTTTGGTCGTGCTGAACTGGATACCTGCCTCAATGCTCTGGGGTAGCGGCAACAGGTTGCGCAGCAAGATACCGATCACAATTGCCGTCAGCACGGCGGAAATCGGGCTGGACTTGCCCGTGGGGTCAATCCCCTGCAAGCTGAGGAGCCATGCGCCCAGCGTGTTCGTGAGCGGGATGGCGACCAGCATAATCGCTACCGAGAGCAGAAAGCCTGGCAGAATTTTTACCACCCCGCCCCAGTTCGGCACGCCAAGCAGCGCGTTCAGCAGCCAGTTCGGTCTCTCCACTTGCGTTTCTACCTGATTCGTTTGCGTTGCCATCGCGGTCTACCTCCTGTCTAAAATTCTTGCCCCCACCCCTCCCCGCACGCGGGGAGGGGGTCTGCGTTCCTCCCCCGTTGACAGGAGAGGTTAGGAGGGGGCATCGCTTGCTAAAAGCCCGATGACTCTGCTTAGTAAGCGTCTGCGAGGGCGCAGACATTTTTGCCCAGCTCCAGCTCTTGCGCTTTCTCCTCGTCGGGCACGAGCAGCCCTGCGTTCACGCGCTTAATATCCACATACTGCGGCGGGAACACAGGCAGCGTGCTAAGCATGAACTCAATAAACGCCTCCTTGCTCGGCGACTGATACTCGCGCGGGTTGGTGCGCTTGATGTTGCCCAGCGTGTCGTAGAAGGTTCCGTTGGGTCGCCCTTCGCGGCTGGCGGTGGCAAAGTGCGCGGGGAACACCAGCGTCTCATCAGGCAGCACGAGCAGCTTCTTGTAGAGCGACTCGTAGTGGATGGGCGCCCACTCCTGCCCGCGCCCGCCCAAGTCGGGACGCGCCACCGACACGATGAAGATCGAGTCGCCCGTGAACAGGTAGCGGTCGTTCACCAGAAACGCCATGTTGCCCAGCGTGTGTCCAGGAATATGGATGCCCTTGAGCGTGGCGTTGCCGAACGGGAAAGTGAAGCCGTCCTTGAGGTACTCGTACTCGATGGTCGCAGGCAGCATGTCAATCGGGTGGATGCCGTCGTAGGGGTGCAAGAAGTAGGGCGCGCCCAGCTCTTTCGCAAGTTTCGGTCCGCCGCTGATGTGGTCGGCGTGCGCGTGCGTGTCGAAGATGCCGACGATTGTAAAGCCTTCGCGCTCGGCGAGGTTCGTGTATTGCTCGATGTGGCGGGTCGGGTCAATCAGGATGCCTTCGCCGTTGCTCACGACGGCGTAGGCGAGGTCGCCGCGCGCCACGCGGATAATCTGGTACAGCGCGACATCGTTAACCTCTTCGATGCGGCGCACGCGGTAGTAGTTGCCCCACGCGACCATGCCCCCCTCGAGGTTGACTGCATCGTAGCCGCGCTGGCGCAGCACATCCGCCACATACTCCGACGAGCCACCCTTTGCGCACACGACCACAACCAGCTTGCCCTTCGGCACGCGGTTCACGCTTCCGTCTTCGTCCTCAATAAACTGGAAATACGGAATATGCACGGTCTCGAAGGGGTTGCGCCCCTCAATCCTCCAGCGGTCGAACTCGTCCTGATTGCGCACATCCAGCAGCAGGAACGTATCGCCGCGCTCGATCATCTCGTCCAGCTCTGCTACGCTAATCGTCGTTTTGGTCAGTGTAGCCATCGTCATACCTCCCTGTTAGGATAGTGTTTCGGAAGCCGTTTGCGTTGCTTCCGATTAGTTAGAGGCGGTTAGGAAGCGGAAGGATTCGGCAAGGGTATTGAAAACTCAACTTGCCACCTTATGCAGTGGGTTGAAGTGGCGGGCGTAGACAAAACGCATCCGCTTTAACATAGCCCCAGCCAAAGCCACCGCGTGAACACAACGCAGCAACAAACTGTGCACACACGAACCCACGCTCCCCACAAAACGACACTTCACAACCACCAAGTATTGACGACACCCCGCATCACGCACAGAGTTCTCCCGACGCACAGGATACACCTCCAGAGCCTCCACCTCACGCAACAGATCTTCCGCACCATAGTCTATGTATCCCCAATCCATCATCAGTGCACACCCACAAGGAATATCCAACGCCATCCCATATAGCCCCGTCAGGTCGTGCCAACTGCCAGGCGTAAGCCAAAACTCCGCAATAAAGCCCCCAGACACTACCAACAATTGCAACTCCACTCCGTGAAAATAGCAGCGGTGGGCGGGCTTGTATCCCCGAAACGCCTTGCCAGGCGCGGTTCGGCAACGGTTGGTGCGAATGTTCTTGCACATAGGTATTCGAAAGGTATCCAACGCATCGTCGGTACACGGCTCCAGAGGCTGTCATATCGCGTGCAACAGGGGCGCACGGGCGTGCAGCAGGGGCATCAGACGGTGCAGCCTGTGGTTGGAACGGCTTTCAGAGGGCACGAACGAGAGGAGTTGAAGCGTTTTGACCCACTGGCGGGCTCTATTTCCGCCGAACTCTTGGCAGGCAACGATGGATGGTAAGGATTTCACTGTCGGGTGCTTTGGTTTGTGGGTCGTCGCGGTGGTGGAGTATGTGGAGCAATTCGTCGGGGGAGCAGAAGGTTGCAATGATTTTGTCCAGCGTGGTTGTCCTCTGTGTGCGTGTGGGGGTTGTACCCGCACACGCGGGAAGACTTGACAAGTAGGATACCCGATAATCAACAATTGCTCGACGGTCTCTAAGCAATTTTTTTTGGATGTCTCCCTTCGCTCGATAAATGCCCATCAAATGTGGTATAATAGAGGTACGGTTGGAAATAGTTCCATTCCGAATCGCTCGCTCCGACTGACAGCGTGAATCGTACACGGTTAGTTGAAGCGACAAACGAGAGGAGGTCTAAACTGATGAACCGACTGATCATAGGAATGCGACTGAAAGTCGCTGGATTGTTGACTGCGCTCGCGCTCAGTTCTTCGGTGCTGCACGCGAATGTGCAAGTTTGGATCTCTGCCGATGATACGCTCGACCTGTATGTAGGTGACGCCTCTGGAGCCACGCTTACTTACATCGGTAGCACGACAGGGGGGTGGACTTCCATCCTCAACACCACCTTCTCTGCAGGACCATCAGACTACCTGTATGTTGTGGCACGCGACACCTTTGGGGTCGTGTGGGGCTTCGGTGGGTATGTGCAAATCGGAAGCAGTGCTCCAACACCTATCCTGATTAACAGCGGTTGGGAAGCGGTCTGGATTGGCAACTACCCCCCACCGAATAACACCTATATGCCGAACTTGCCAACCGTGCAAGCCGAAATTGCGAACGCCAACGCGAACAACCTCTGGTCGCCTGCAGTTGCAGGTACTGCGACGCCTGGAATCGGCATTCCTCCGTTCTATGACCCACCCAACAACAGCCTTCCTGGCTTAGGCTCTATCTGGCAGAACAATCGTTCTGGCACACAAGATCCGTATGATATGGTTTTGTTCCGCTATCTTGTGCCAGAGCCTGCGAGCATGCTTGTGTTGGGCGTCGGGCTGGCAGGGCTTGCGCTGCGTCGGCGCAGGAAATGAGTCATCCTTCGTCTGAATTTCCCCTCGCTCTACTCTACCTGTGGGCGAGGGGATTTTTTTGCTTGCCCCTTAGTCGATGCAATGCACGGGGAACCGCGCGGTCAGTTCGCGCACGCGCGAGCGCACATCTGCCAGCGCGGTCTCGTCTTGGTAGCCGCGCAGCGCGTCGGCGATGAGTTCGGCGATGATCGGCATCTCTGCCTCGCGCATGCCGCGCGTCGTCACGGCGGGCGTGCCCACCCGCAGCCCGCTCGTCACGAACGGCTTCTGCGTGTCGTAGGGGATCATGTTTTTGTTGGTGGTGATATGCACGCTGTCCAGCACCTGCTGCGCGAGTTTGCCCGTGACGCCGAGCGGGGTGAGGTCAATCAGGATTTTGTGGCTGTCGGTGCCGCCCGCGACGAGACGGAAGCCCTGCTCGTGCAGGGCGTGTGCTAACGCCCGCGCGTTCGCCTTCACCTGCTGCTGGTAAATCTTGAACTCGGGCTGCAACGCCTCGTGGAAGCAGACCGCCTTGCCCGCAATCTGGTGCATCAGCGGTCCGCCCTGCAGCCCTGGAAACACCGTCTTGTCGATGAGTTGCGCGTACTCCGCCTTGCAGAGGATCAGCCCGCCGCGCGGTCCGCGCAGCGTCTTGTGAGTGGTGGTGGTCACGAAGTCGGCGTAGGGTACGGGCGAGGGGTACTCGCCTGCGGCGATTAGCCCCGCGTAGTGCGCAATATCCGCCATCAGGTACGCGCCTACCGCGTCGGCGATTTCACGCATCGCCCCCCAGTCGATCTCGCGCGGGTAGACCGTCGCGCCCCCGACGATGAGTTTCGGGCGGTGTTGGCGGGCGAGTTCGCGCAGCTGGTCGTAGTCGATGAGTTCCGTGTCGCGCCGCACGCCGTAATGCACGACAGTGTAGAGCATCCCCGAAAAGTTGACGGGGCTGCCGTGCGTGAGGTGTCCGCCCTGCGCGAGGTCTAACGCCATCATAGTATCGCCGGGCTTCAGCACGGCGAAGTAGACCGCCATGTTGGCGTTCGCGCCAGAGTGGGGCTGCACATTCGCGTGTTCCGCGCCGAACAGCCGCTTCGCCCGCTCGATGGCGAGGTTCTCCACCTCGTCGTAGTATTCGCACCCGCCGTAGTAGCGTTTGCCGGGGTAGCCTTCGGCGTACTTGTCGGTCATCACGGAGCCGACCGCCTCGCGCACGGCGCGGCTGGTGATGTTCTCGGAGGCGATGAGTTCCAGGTTCTGCTCTTGGCGGGCGGTCTCGCGCTGGATGAGCGCGTACACTTCGGGGTCTACCGCCGAAAGCGGCGCAGTGCGCTGCCGACGCACCATCTCGGTATAGTCGATGACGCTCATAGGGCTTCTCCTCAAGGAGATTTTACCCGATGGGGTATGCTTATTGTGATGGCAACGGTCGCCAAGCGGGTGATGAGCGCAGCGGAGTTCGAGCGCGCCTACTTGGGCAAGCGCGCCGAGCTATGGCGCGGGGAGGTCCGCGAGTATATGCCTGCCGACTGGCAGCATGGGCGCACTTCGGCGACCATCGGCGCGGCGATAGGGCTTCACAGCCAACAGCACGCGCTGGGGGAGGCGTTTGCGGCAGGGACTGGTTTCATCGTGCGCATCCCTGCAGGCGAGAGCGTCTTAGCGCCCGACACGGCGTTCATCCGCAAGGAACGCCTCTCGCCCGACCTACCCGACGAGGGCTTCTGCCCGATTGCGCCCGACTTGGTGGTGGAGGTGCTTTCACCCAGCGAGTCGCTTGCGACGGCGCAGGAGAAGGCGCGGGAATGGCTGGCGGGCGGCGCGACGCTCGTGTGGCTGATTGACCCGAAGCGGCGCGTGGTGGAGGTGTGGCGGCGCGAAGGGCTGATGCGAACGCTCGGCGACGACGAAACCCTGTCGGGCGAGGAGGTGCTGCCTGGCTTTGCGTTCCCCGTGCGCGAGTTGTGGGGGTAGGCGCAGGGCTACACCTGTTCGTCTTGGTCAGCCAGCTGCTCCAGCTCCGCAATCACTTCGAAGTCGCGGGGGCGTCCTGCGGCGCGCTTGAGTTCAATCAACTTGCGCATCCCAACGCACAGACACGGCACACCAAACAGTTCCACCTCGACGGCAGCCTCGCGCAGTGCATCGT
>Ga0197142_1001568_pt1 | contig 20784 bp, 17 predicted proteins | sample GBS60_MetaG_FD_148614 | JGI IMG/M metagenome (GOLD analysis project Ga0197142, IMG submission 148614) | Sediment microbial communities from Great Boiling Springs, Gerlach, Nevada, United States - GBS 60_MetaG | ecosystem: Environmental > Aquatic > Thermal springs > Hot (42-90C) > Sediment... | reverse complement strand
CCCTTAGTCGGTTGAGTGGCGAAAGCGAATTCAAAGGAAAAGGCAAAGGGAACGGGCGAACGGGTGTCAACGATTTCGTAGCAGTTAGGCATTAGAATGCGGAGCCGATAAGAAGTTGCGGGCGTAAGACCCCGCAAAAGCAAGCGATGATAAGTCCTTTTTCCCGGCAAGGAAACTCGTTGCCACTGAGTGCTGTCAGCGGGACGAAACTCGGCGACAGTTTCAGAAGGTTCAGGTGTCTCCCAGCAAACTGTTGCTTCGGCTTGTGTGGCGTTAATTTGCGGTCGTGTTGGCAAATTCAAGTCCGCCGGCAAAATCAAAACTCGGTTACCAGTGGCAATCGCCAACCAGCCTGTTTTCGGTGTGACATCAAAATCGCTTGCAGGCAAGATTGGCGTTCCGAGCCGTCCAAGAGCGAGAACTTTTGGGACTTTGCTGGCGGCAAAAATTGAGTTGTGGCTCGGCTTTCCGTCAGGGGTGCGATGTCCTGAATGAACGGCGATAATTTCTCGTTCAGTGCCGTCAAGAAACCCCGTGAAGATGCGCCAATTGGGTTTGGTCAAGTCGCTCAAATTCGTTCGCTTGAGTTCACCGTTGTAGGAACTGAGAGCCCAAAGTTCCGAACCGACGACAGCAACACTTTTGCAAGTCCAAAAGCCTTTCAGGTTGTAGGGTTCTTTAGGTTTCGCACGCAAATTTGCGAAGTCAAACTGCCAAATTTCAACATCGCCGTCATCGTCAGCGACAAAGATTGTCCCGTCACCGGCAACCGAGACATCGCAAGGGACATTGATGCTGCTGGGATGGCTCTCGCCAAACTCGGAGAGTTTCCGACCATTGCTGTCAAGCACAACCACTTTCTTGGCTTCAGCATCGGCAACGAAAATCAAGTTGCGCCAAACTGTCAACCCTAAAGGTCGCTTGAAGCCGTTCAAAGCGAACAACCGTTTGACGCTGCTACCGATTACCCTGAAAGCGCTTACTGAACCTTTGCCCGCTTCACAGACTAACAATTTCTCGTTGTCAATCCACGCTAAGCCATGCGGTTCGTTTAACTTAGCGACAGTTGCTTGCAAGTGCCATCGGTTGCCCTTCAGCGCAAAGATCAGCATGCGATTGTTTCCAGTGTCGCTGACAGCAAGTTTGTTTCCAGTTGGCGAGAAAGCAACCCCTTGCGGGCGGTTCAAAAGTTGAGCGAACACAAACTCACTTGCCGAAACCAAAATCACCCAAGCGACAGCAAACCACCTCATCTTCTCGTCACGCTCCTTTCTGCCCCTCTTAAGGAGTTGGATGGTGAACCCTGACGACAGCGATTTTCGCTTTGCCTTCCCGCAGCCAATTCAAAATCCCTTCAAAGCCCCAACAAGGATGACACAATTGAAGCGGGAGTGAGCGGGTCATGGAGCAAAAGGGGAGAAGGAAAATTGAGTGGAGAACCCTCGCTGTTAGAGCAATTTTTGCCTTCTTTTGCGGGGTTTTGGGGATGACCTTGTTTGCCTTGTTTTTCTGCGTTGTGGGAACGGTTTTCTTTCCGTTCGCCACACCCAACATTGCTTTTATCGCCACAGTGCTGCTCGGTTTTGTGATAGTTGCTGTTGCGGGTTGGTTGTCAGCAAGCAAAGAACTTTGGCAGGATTGAGCCGCTCGCTTTAAGCCAAATTGAGTGCCGTTAAGTTCGCACCAACCGAAAATCGGCGATTGAAAGCAACAGGTTCTCAATTTTTCGCAGCAAAGCCAATCGGTTGCGGCGAATTTTTGCGTCTTCGTGCATGACGAGAACTTCGTCAAAGAAGCGGTTTATCTTCGGCGTCAAAGTAGCCAAAGTTTCAAAGGCTGCAACGAAATTGCGTTGTCGGACATGCTCGGCAAAAGTCGGGGCAATTTCCGAAACGGCTTCGTTCAGTTCCTTCTCCGCTTCAACTCGCAAAACTTCAGGGTCAACATCGCCGTCAACGGTTTCGCCCTTTTGTCTCGCTTGGGCGAGGATGTTGGTGACCCTTGTGAAAGCGATGACGGTTTCGTTAAACCAATCAGTGCGTTCATTGCGAAGTTTCTGTAACGCTTGGGCTCGGTCAAAAGTCTCCGCCACATCGTCAAACCCAGCAGCCAAAACCGCTTGACGGATGTCATGGTCAATCCCTTCCGCTTCAAGCAACCCATCCAACCTCTCCTGCAGGAACTCAAGGAGTTGGGCTTCCGTCTCTTCTTGAGAACGCTGTGTCATTCCTGTTTCACGCAAGATTTTTAGTGCGGCATCAATGCTTTCCTTCACGCTGGTCTTTTTCGGTGCATTTCGGAGCAGCATCAGCAAGGTTGTGGCTGCTCGCCTCAAACCGAATGGGTCGTGAGAGCCTGTTGGGATTAGGTTTCGGTCAAAGCAAGCACACAAAGTGTCAATTCGGTCGGCAACAGCCAGCCAAAACCCGATTTCGTTTCGCGGCATTTCAAAGTCAGGTGGCAAAGGCTTGTAGTGGTCTTCTATGGCTTCAGCGACTTCTATCGGTTCGCCGTCCAACAAAGCGTAAACTCGCCCGATAACCCCTTGCAGTTCCGTGAACTCATTGACCAACCTCGTTGCCAAGTCGGCTTTGCAAAGTTCCGCAGCCCTCAGCAATGTGGGCGAAAGGCTTCCGTAAAGGTTTGTCACCAGTCTTTTCAACCGCTCAACCTTGTCAGCCATTGTGCCCAAGTCCTCAATGAAAACGATGTCGCTCAACTTTTGAGCGAACTCTTCAAGCCGATGCTTTCTGTCATCAGCGAAGTAAAACCTCGCGTCTTCAAACCGAGCCGTCACGACCCTCTCGTTGCCCTGCCTGACCAAATCAGGTGCTTTTGGCATCCCGTTTGAGACGAAGACGAAATGGGGCAGCAGTTTGCTTTGATCGTCTGTGCGAAGCACGGGGAAATAGCGTTGGTGGTGTTGCATGACAGTCACAAGGACTTCAGAAGGCAACTCAAGGTAGCGTTCGTCAAAGTGACCGACAAGGGCGACAGGCTCCTCAACGAGGAAAGTAACTTCGTCAACGAGTTCGTCGGGCATGACTACAGTGCCACCAACGGATTGCGCTGCTTCTTGGACTTGCAACTTCACCAATTCACGACGCCGTTCGTGGTCAACGATTACATGTGCTTCTTCAAGGGCTTTCTCGTAATCGTCAGCGCTTTTGAGGGTGATTTGCTTCCCTATGCTTTGCCCACCGGTGAACCTTCGCCCGTAGGTGACCCTGTCGCTTTTAACCCCTGCGATTTCAAAGGTGATGACATCTTCGCCTAAAAGTGCGACAATCCAACGGATTGGTCGTCCGAAGCGAAGTCCACTTTCTTCCCAGCGCATCGTCTTTGGGAAGGAAAGGGAACAGATAATTTGAGGCAGCGCTTCGGAGAGAACTTCCAGTGCAGGTCGCCCTTCTTCACGCTTCACCGCAAAAACGAACTCGCCTTTGTCAGTAGCCTTGACAACTAAGTCCTGAACGGAAACTCCTTGAGCCCTTGCAAAACCCTCAGCAGCCCTCGTGGGGTTGCCTTGAGGGTCAAAGGCGATGTGTTTCGCTGGACCACGAATTTCCCTGATAATTGGCGTTTGAGTTTCAGCGACTTCGGAAACGATTGCGACGAGTCGGCGCGGTGTCCCCATTGTTCGGATTTGTCCATGCTGCAATCTGAGTTCCGCCAGAGTTTTCACGACCAACTCTTTCAACTGCTCAAGTGCAGGCAGCATGAACCTTGCAGGCATTTCCTCTGTCCCGATTTCCAAAAGCAAAGTCTTCGGCACCACAACTCACCCCATTCCAGCCTATGCTTTGGGTTTGTGATTGCGTTAAGCCATTTTGCCACGCTTCTTTCCTTTCAGTGCCGATGCGTTCAAAATTGTTTGGGCGTGAATTTTAGCGGAAGGAGGATTGGCGATGGAGCGGAAGAAGCATCGCATCACGCTGACGGTTAACGGGCGCGTTCACGAGTTGGAAGTTGAGCCGCGAGAGCGACTAATAGATGTCCTTCGCTACAAACTCGGTTACACGGGCGTGAAGGAAGGTTGCAGCACTGGCGATTGTGGGGCTTGCACGATTTTGCTGGACGGAAAACCTGTGACATCCTGCTTGGTCTTGGCAGTTTCAGCAAACGGTAAATCTATCGTGACGGTTGAAGGGATCGCCCGTGAAGGTAAACTCCATCCTGTCCAACAGGCTTTCGTTGAGCACGGTGCCGTCCAGTGCGGTTTTTGCACTCCCGGTTTCATAGTGAACGCATATGCTCTCCTGAACGAGAACCCAAATCCCGATGTTGAGACAATCCGATATTGGCTCGCTGGCAACCTGTGTCGCTGCACTGGCTACCAGAAAATCATCAAGGCTGTTTTGGCTGCTGCCGAAATGATGAGGCAACAAGGTCAACCGCAGGGGTGATTTGAAAGATGGCGGAAACCCAAGTTGAAGTGAAGCGAATGACCCTTGAAGAAGTCAAGCAACTCAACCCAGATGAACAGCCGGGAGAACTGGTCAGGGGAGTGTTTGTGCCAATGAGCAGACCAACGATCAAGCATGGGTTTGTAGCAGCCAAGGTCGTATTTCTTCTCATGCGCTACTTAGAGCGGAATCCGATTGGGCAAGTCATTTGCAACGATGCAGGGTTCGTTTTGGAGCAACAGATCGGCACTTTAAGGGGACCGGATGTGAGTGTTATCTTGAACGAACGCATCCCTGCTGAAGGTTTGCCCGATGATTGGTGGGAGGGAGCTCCTGATTTAGCGGTTGAGATTGTCTCTCGCACTCAAAATGCTCACGAGTTAGCCCGAAAAGCCCTTGACTACCTTCAGGCTGGCACGAAAATGGTTTGGGTCGTTGACCCCGAAAGCAAAACAGTTGCCGTTTACACGCCACCAAACCAAATCCGCATCCTTTGCGAAGACGAAGTTTTGGACGGAGGGGATGTTTTGCCTGGCTTTCAATTAAGGTGGGCGACCTGTTCAAGTGACTTTCCCTCAAAATCACCGCTTGCCTTCGCCTGCCTTCAATGCCTCATGGATGACATGAGCCAACTCCCTAAAGCGAGGTGGCTTTTGAAGCCAGCCGAAAATGTTTGGGGCTTGAATGAACTTTTGTTCTTCGCCAAGCAAATACCCTGACATGACCACCACTTTGACCTTAGGGTTGCGGCGCCTCAGTTCACCGATCAGCCTGTCGCCGCCTAACTCTGGCATCACCAAATCGGTGAGAACGAGGGCAATTTCGTCGCTATGAAGTTCGTAGAACCTGAGAGCCTCAACCCCGTCTCGGGCTGCAATGACGCGGTAATTGAGCCTTCCCAACATCCTGTGGATTACCAACCTGACATCCTCATCGTCTTCGGCAACGAGAATCAATTCGCCATTTCCCATCGGGACATCCAAACCTTCTTCGGTAACCCTTTCTTCCACCCTTTCCGAAACTGCCGGCAAGTAAATTGTGAAAGTTGTCCCTTTCCCGACCTCGCTCTTGACATCAATGAAGCCACCGTGTTGGGTGACGATCCCGTAAACTTGAGCCAAGCCAAGTCCAGTCCCTTTCTCCTTCGTCGTGAAGAAGGGTTCAAAAATTCGCGGCAAATTTTCGGGCGGAATCCCAATGCCTGTGTCAGACACGCTGATGGCAATCCACTCACCAGGTCTCATTGTTGGAACTGGTGGTCTTTCGTCATCGGCAACTGTGAGCCGTTTCAACTCAACCCTCAACTCACCGCCTTCGGGCATGGCATCGCGAGCGTTAACAACCAAGTTGGTGATGGCTTGCTGCATTTGAACGATGTCAATGTTGGCGATGTAAGAGCCCGAAGGTATGTCGGTGAGAACGCTGATGTTTTCAGGCAAAGTTCGGCGAAGGAAATTGATGCAATCTCGCAAAAAAGAAGCGACATCGGTTGGGCGTTGTTCCGAGACAGTGCGTCGGCTGAAGTCAAGGATTTTGCGAATCAAGGATGCCGAGCGCTCGCCTTGGACGATCACTGTGTTCACGAACTCTTTGACTTCGGCGGGCAAGTCCGACCTCATCGCCAAAAGTTCCGCTCCACCGACGATGCTTGACAGTATGTTGTTGAAGTCATGAGCGAGCCCAGCAGCAAGTTCGCCGACGGCAGCGAGCCTTTCTTGGATTTCCAACATCCGCCTTATGTCCCTTTCACTCGTGACATCCCTTAGAACCAAAATTCGGTGCTAATTGGAGACTGGGTAGAAAGCGAGTTCGTAGATTCGGTCGTCAACGAGTAGTTCATGCCACAAACCACGCGGCGATGGGCGAAGGAATTGGCTTATCGGCTTCCCAGCGAGCATAACCAACGGAAGACCTTTGCGGTGTCCCAACGATGCCAGCATGCTTTCAGCCTTAGGGTTGCACATCACTACATTCCAGTCTTCGTCAATGAGTGCAATTCCTTCGGGTAGGTGGTCAATGAGCGTGCTGAGGATAGCGGTTGTCCGAGCCTGTTCCATTTCGGCTGCGACCAAAGGCGTGACATCCATCAAAACGCCATCAATCCAACGGACATTCCTGCTAACATCTCTGGTCAGATTGGCTTCAAGCCGAGCCCAAAAAGTTGAACCGTCAAGGCGTCGGAGCAAAATCTGCGGCAGGCTCAACTGCCCACTCTCAAAAAGTTGTCGGAAGGCTTCTTCTCGGTCTGGTGCGTTGGCAAAAAGATGCCAGAAGGAGTGAAGCGTCAAATCTTCGGTTTTGGCTTTCAGAAGCCTCAACATGGTTGGGTTTGCTTCCATCCACCGACCGTCAACGGAAGCCCTGAAAACACCGACTGGTAGGCTCGTGAAGAGTTGCCGATAGCGCTCTTCTATCTCCCTTGCTTTTGCCCTCTCCTTCGCCCTCTCAATGGCAGTTCTGACGGCAGCAATCAATCTGGGCAGGTGCCTTGCAGTTTTGATGACATAATCGTCAAGACCTGATTTCATCGCCTCAACGGCGATTTCCTCATTGCCCGTAGCCGTGAACATGATGACCGGGCAATCGGGGTAACGAGCCTTAATTTGCTTTAGAACGCTCAGTCCGTCAGTCCAGTGGAGTTGGTAGTCGGTTATGACGAGGTCAAACCCACCCTCTTCAAGGACAGCGCCGAGGTCTTCAGGGTTAGCGACATGGGTGATTCGCAAATCGGCAAATTCCCTTTGAAGGTGGCGGGCAACAAGCAATCGGTCATCAGGGTTATCATCAACGAGCACCAAATGCAAAGGACGCTCCATTCCCGATCGCCCCTTTGCGCCGACCCGTCCGTAAATCGTTCTGCTTTCGCCCAAGTCAACTCACTTGCAAGTGTAGCCCAAAGCGAATTTGAACGCCACAAAGGCAATCAGATTGGTAGAGGGTCATCTTGGGCTGCTGCCAACTCAATCCAAAACTTGCTGCCCTTGCTCGGTTCCGAGAGCACACCGACTTTTCCGTTCATTCGTTCCACTCCCCGCTTCACGATAGCCAACCCAATTCCAACACCCGGATAAGCCGTTTCAGGATGGAGACGGACGAAAGGCTGAAAAATCCGTTCTTGGTGCTCTACGGGAATTCCAATCCCGTTGTCTTCGACCCAAAGCCGAACTTTGCCCTCACGCTTTTCAGCCCAAACCTTCACTTCGGGTTTTCGGTCCGAAGGTGTAAATTTGACTGCATTGGTCAGCAGGTTGACGACAATTTGGACCAAAAGGGCATGGTGACCGACGACTTCAGGCAGCGGTCGCATGACGGTAACTTTGGCGCCCCTTTGGGTCAGGTAAGCCTCAAGCAACTGAAGGGTATCATCAACGACCCCCTCCAAAGAGACCGTCCCGACCGTTAACTCCCTGTAACTTAGCCGTCCGTAGTCAAGCAATGCGTTAATCAGTTGGTCCATTTTGCGTGCAGCGTTAATGATGCGCCGACAATAATCTTGCCCCGTCGCATTCAATCGGTCAGCGTAGTCTTCAAGCAGAGCCTGAGCGAAGCCCTCAAGCGCCATCAGGGGCGCTCTCAAGTCGTGAGAAACTGCATAGACGAAAGTTTCCATGTCAGCAGTTCGCTGCCTCACCTGAAATTCAAGGGCATCCCTTGCATCCCTCAAAATTGCCTCTGCCTGTTTCCTTTCGGTGATGTCCAAAAGGTTGAACAACAGGCACGGTTGCCCACCGATTTCAATGGCGACGATGGAAGTGAGGACATCGCGAATGCTTCCGTCTTTCCGCCTCAAACTCTTCTCCCATTCCCTGATTTCGCCTTGACGACGCAACTGTTTTTCCTTTTCCGCCCGGTCTGGCGCTGGCAACCAAAGTTGCAGTTTCTCAGGCGTCTGCTCAATTAACTCGTCCCTGCTGTAGCCAGTCAAGGCAACAAACTGGTCGTTGACCTCAATGAACTTTCTGTTATCTTGCCGAGAAATTGCCATTGCGGTCAGACTGCTGTGGAAGGCTTTGAAAAACCGCTCTTCTGCTTCTTTTGCTTCGGTGATGTCCATAGTTACCCCTCGCAGTTTCGTGACTTTGTCGTTTTCCACCACGACGGTCACCTTTTCGCGCAGCCAAAGGATACGCCCGTCAGCGGTGACCATTCGGTAGTCAACGGAAGCCTGTTCAGGTTTTTCGCGCAGGAGGCGTTCTCGGAAGGCAACCATCCGTTCCCTGTCTTCTGGGTGAAGATGAACGAGCCAAAACTCACTTTCGGTCTGCCACTGAGACAATGGGTAGCCCAAAATGCGTTCTGCTTGTTGGCTCACGAATGTGTAACGCTTCTCTTGAGCATCCCATTCCCAGATAATGGCATCCACTGAGTTCAGCAATTCCTCCACCTTCCCCATCTTCCCTGCTGCCTCCTTCACGAGCGAGACAGATGGCTTTACTATGACGCAAACGGAAAGAAAGGGCAAGGACAAACGCCATGCCAAAGAACCTTGAAGTTTCCCTCGCCATCCACACGAACCGAGAAATTGCGCATCATCAAAACGAGCGAAAGAAGTTGAGACAAGTTTTGATTGGGGCTTAAAAGTCACTTTTCGGAGGTGGTCAGTTATATGACGCCGCTTCAATCGGTAGAAAGCGCTCGTCCAAGACTTTACGACTTGGCTGCTCGCTTGACTTCCGACCGAGATTTAAGGGAGGATTTGGTCAGCGAGATGACGCTGTTTTTGCTGGAAAAGTGGGATGAACTTCGCGACAAACCCGATGCGTTCATCTTTCAAGCATGCTACCGACACGCCATTGATGTCCTGAGGCGAGGCAAAAGTATTGACAGCAAGCAAAGAAGCGGCGTTGTGGTGGAAAGCCTTTGTGCCTTGTGCGAGCGGTTGGGCGTAGATGAGTGCATGTTTGCTTGTTCAGTCAACGGAGAAGATGACCCTGAAGCGATTTTCTCGGCAAGGTGTTTGATGCGGGAACTTTTGGAACGATTGACCCCTGTTCAAAGGGAAGTTTTGCTGATGCTCATAGAAGGTTATCGCCCCGCCGAGATCGCTCTCAAGCGGGGTGTCTCAAAAGCAACGGTCAGCAAATGCATTCGCAGCATTCAACGGACTTTAAAAGCGATCCTGCGCTCATGAGACCTTTAGCGCCTCGGTGTCTCCAGCAACAAAGTTCCCTTCTCCCATCGCACTTCCTTGCCCAAAGCCGTTCCAAGTTCGCGTAAGGGCAGGAAGGTGCGGTTCCTCAACAGGAAGGGTGCAATTGATAACGGGATTTGCTCACCATTGACCTCCAAAGTGCTCTTCCCGATGGTGGCGATAAGGTTCAAAGTTCCCAAAGTCGCTGTTGCTTGCTTTCGCTCATTGTCCCAGCCGACAATCCCCCCACTGGCTTCAACAACTGCTCGGAACGAACCGACGGAGATGCCATTTCGGATGAACGCTGGGACTTCGCACTCTGCAGGTTTGCCATCAACGAGAACGGTCACGGGTCGGGCTGGAATTATCAGCCGCTGCCCGATGCGGAGAGGTGCATTTTCAGGCAAACCGTTAACTGCCGCCAACTCCTTGACAGAAATCCCAAATCTTTCAGCCAAGCCGTAAAGGGTGTCGCCAGCGATAACGGTGTATCGGAAACTGTGAACTGGCTCAACAAGAACGGTTTGTCGTGAAGGCTTCTTTATGACTGGTCTCGCCTCAGGAGCGGGAAGTCGCGGGACTAATGTGGGGGCAACAACTTTCGGGGTCTCGGGCAGTTCGGAAGACTTCTGTAATGTCCGAGGCGATGTCGGAAGCCAAGCGGAAGCAAGTTGAATTTGACCTGCAGGGACATTAACCGGTCTCCGTTCAACGGAAGCAACTTGAGGGGTCGCAGTAACTGACAACTGCTGTTGAGGTGGAGCGTATGATGCTGCAACTTTGCTCTCGCCATAACCCACGCTCAAACTCGGACGCGAAGAAGTTGGAACCGCTCCGGCAACTTGAGGGGAAGGCAAGTCCGTCCTATGCAAACTCGGCTCACTAGCAACCTTTTGCCCAGCACCTTCGGATGTCGGGAGAGCGATTGTCAAGCGTGGTTGAGGTGTGATGGTTGCCATCGCAACTTGAGGGAGAGAAATTTCGGGCTTTTGCAAGCCAAGTTCAACCCCAACCTTTTGACCAGCACTTTCAGGCTTCGGAACAGCAACAATTGGGCGAGGTTGAGTTGTAGGAGCAGCAATTGCAACTTTCGCTGGAACTTGTGTTGGAGCGACTTTTAAGCCTTCAATTGACGAAGGTTTGCCTTCGCCGGGTGGGACGGTTAAGGGAAGTGAAGGTTGGGGCGTTTGAGGTGTCTCAGTCAACGACACTGGAGGCATTGCACCACCCCTTGCAGTTTGTCCTGGAGCGACTTGAGAAATCAAAGGCTGAGCCACTCTGTTTTGGACGATGACCAAGACCTCGTTTGAGGTTCCCTCGTTGCCTTCTTGGTCTCGGACTCGGGCTTGAAGGAGGTAGATGCCGTCGGGGAACAAATCTTCCTTCGTTTCAGGGTGCTTCATCGTGGTGTCCCAAACGACACGAACTTCCATGAACCGACCGTAGTTTCCGACAGCCATGTAGATGGTTTGGGTTTTGGATGTCTCCCTTTGGGTGGCGCTGACGGTGATGCCTCTCACACCTCTGTCGTCGCTGACTCTGACAAGGATGGGGACTTGACCGCGAAGAGTGTCGCCGCTTTTCGGGTGCAGGATTTCTGCTGTCGGTTTGGTTGAATCGCGACCTTTATAGAGGGTCAGAGAGCCCATCCCTTCGCGCCCTTTTGCGTCAACGACTTTGATGCTAATGATGTGAGCACCGTCAGGAAACTGCTTGACCCCACGCCACAGTATCGTCAATTCAACCTGCGGGCTCGGTGGGTCAATGGGAATGGGTTCGCTGCCCGGCAAACCGTTCACGAAAGGCTGATACCTCATCAGGTTTGTGTTATCGGGGCTGATTAGCCGAAAGCGGATTTGGATTGAGTCAACATCGCTGGGGATTGTCGCTCCATCTGAGGGTTCAAGGAACACCACCATTGGCGCTCCATCTGTGGTTTGTGCCCATCCAAATGCAACCATCAACACCACCAATGCACCGATTAAACCCCAACTCACTCTGAACGCGCAAAATGCCCAGCGACTTACCCGCCACATACTTGCTCGCCTCCTCTCTTTTTGGAAAAGCCGCAAACTTTATGCCACAACTGCACCGCTTTGTAAAGTGCAATGGTAAGTCTCCCCGAAGTCGCCTACATCAACCTTACGGAAAGCCGATGAATTCCATGAGCGCTTCCTCGTAGTCGGGATTGCCCGTCATGGGCACATGTGTCATTTTGCGGGCGAGTTCAACGGCTCTCCTTCGTTCCTCAACAGACCTTAGCGCCAATTTAGCACCAGCCCCTGCCGCGTTGCCGACGATGAAGAACCGTTCCATCGGCAGAGGTGGCAGCAAGCCAATTCTTTGTGCTGACTTCAAATTGACGAAAACACCGAATGCGCCGGCAACAATCACTTGCGAGACTTCTTCCCACTTGAGACCTGCAGCCTGCAACAAAACTTCGGTGACGGCTCGGATTGATCCCTTTGCCAACTGCAACTCACGAATATCTCGCTGCGAAAGGACAATGCCTTCGTTCCGTTCACTAAGTTCGGGCGAAACAAGTTGGAAAGCCTTTTGACCGTTGACGGAGAGGAGTCGTTCTTGCCATTCCGGCAAATCGTCGTTCATTCGCCCCGTTTCATCAACGATGCCGAGTTCAAGCAAAGCAGCAACGGCGTCAATGAGACCTGAACCGCAAATTCCTCTCGGTAAAGTTCCGCCTAAGGTTTGAACTCTTAGCCAAACTTTAGCGTTCGTCCACTCAACGAAGACTTGAGCGATAGCACCTCTTTCAGCCCTCATGCCTTGATAAATCCTACCGCCTTCAAAAGCAGGTCCAGCGGCAGCAGAAGCGCACCAATACTTTCCTTTGTTTCGCACCACGATCTCGCCATTCGTCCCAATGTCAAGAGCAACGACAGGTTCACCATCAGGTTCGTGAAGATGAGTCAAAACGACAGCGACAGTGTCAGCGCCGATGTAACCAGCCACGCACGGAAGCGTTGTCAGAAAACCGTTGGGATGAATTCTCAAACCCAATTTCCACGCTTCAACCGTGACAGGTTCGTTGAAAACCGGCACATAAGGTGCAAGGGCAATCGGTTCTGGGTTGACGCCCAAAAGCAAATGCAACATAGCCGTGTTGCCGACGCAAACGAGTTCGTAGATGTCGCTCGGGGACGCATTGGCGATTTGACAACATTCGGCGATTATCTCGTTCATACCCCTAACGACGGCTTGTTGAAGTTGTCGCAAGCCGTTGGGATTTTCCATGGCAAAGCAAAGTCGGGAAACCACATCGTCGCCAAATTGAACTTGCGGGTTGAGCCGAGCAGCGTAAGCAAGTTCTTGCCCCGTCCCCAAATCAATCAAGTAACCGACAAGGGTCGTCGTCCCGACATCAAAAGCCATGCCCAACAGTGGTCGCTTCGCTTCAGAACTCGGCGAAATGTCAAGGACGGACACCTGTTGGCTGTCAACCGAGCGAACTGTGACGGCTACTTTCTGGCTTTGACGAAGGGTTGAGGGCAAGGAGCGCAAAACAGAAAGGGGAAACGAGGAAGCAGGGATGACCAAACCGTGTTGATGCTTCAAAGCATCCAAGAGCCTCTGGACATCACTTCGTTCGTCAGTTACCGACGGTTGCGGGACGGTGACGACAAATCGCTTGACTGCTGGTTGCAACTCCGCTCCCCTTTCAACAGCGGTTGTCAAGATTTGAGCGATTGCGGGTCTGCTTTCCTCTGGGATGAAGATGACTGCGTCGCCTTCAACTTTGTGCCTGCAGGCTAAGCGCCAACCCTCTTGCAAATCAGACGCTGACAAGTGCCTGATTTCCTCGGATGTCGGTTCTGGCACATGTCCTTTCAAAAAGCGGACGAGGCACTTACCGCAAACGCCGAACCCACCGCACGGCGCTTCAATGGAAACACCTGCTTGCCAAAGCGCTCTAACCAAAGGAGTGCCATCGGGCACTTCAATTTCCAGACTGTCAGGCTCAATTCGCAAACTTGCCATCGCTTGTTCCTCCTGTTCCCAGAACTCCTGTCCCAAAAAGTTTGACACGATTACCCCCCTCAGGTCGGCAAAACTTCAACCCGAATTCCTCAAAGCCCTACTCTTGCATTTCGGTCAAGGCTCAGGCAACCTTATAGCGGTCTCTGTTGTGGGCGAACCGACAGGAATTTCCGGAACACCTTTTTCGGACGACGGAGGTCGGTAGCCATGCCGAGGAAAAAAGTTCAGCCGTCAACCGAAAAGAGGTTCTACTCCATAAGCGTCGTCTCAAGGATGTTGAACACTCACCCGCAAACACTGCGAATGTATGAGCGTCTGGGGCTGATCAAGCCCCGCAGGAACGAACGCGGTGATAGGCTCTTTTCCGAAGAGGACATAGAACGGGTTCGCAAAATTCAAGAACTGACTCAGCGCATGGGTGTCAATTTGGCTGGTGTTGAAGTGGCTTTCAAACTCATGGCTCGGATTGAAGAACTGGAAGCGGAACTCAATCAACTGAGAAAGCGTTTTTGGCAAGCGGTTCAAGAGCAGGCAGAGCAATTGGCAGCGAAATTGGTCGCTGAAAGGTGGGAGGAGTTTATACGGCAGCGGTCTTTCCCAGTTCAAGTTTGGCGGCGTGCACCCATAGCGAAGCGTGTCAAAATTTCTGTCACACCACCAAGCCAAAAGGAAACTTGACCTTTGAGGGAGCGAAAAAACTATGCGTGAGAGAACCGCATGGCGTGAAATACTGTTTTGGCTCTTCGGAGTTTTGGTCGGAGCGGGACTGGTCAATTTTGGGCGATGGATGGGACGGCAGGAAGTTGTCTTGCAAAACACACAAAACCAGCCCGTCCCTTTTCAACCAGTATCTGCACCTAAGGTTGAGCGCGTTTCGGAAATTCTCGCGCCCCCTTCCCCCGTTGACTTTTGGGTGCCGATTGTTGAAAAAGTGGGGAAGGCGGTTGTGTCCATTGAGAGCGAGGAGAGATTGCCTGGCGGACAAAATGCAGGTTCAGGGGTCATCTTTGACGGTAAGAGGGGTCTGATCGTCACCAACTACCATGTCACTGAGGGAGCGAAAAACCTAACCGTCATCCTCAAAGACGGCAGGCGATTCAATGCAAAGGTTCTCGGAAGCGAGCCTCATGTTGATATAGCAGTCCTGCAAATTCCAGCCCATGACTTGCCTGAGGCAAAGTTTGGCTCTTCCGAGGGACTCAAAGAAGGATCTTGGGTGATCGCAATCGGAAACCCCTTCGGTTTCTCCAACACCGTTACCGTCGGGGTTGTGAGCGCAAAAGGGAGAAGCCTTAGGGACGAGGGAATCTTCCTTGACGATTTGATTCAGACCGATGCCGCCATCAACCCTGGAAACAGCGGCGGCGCGTTGGTCAACAGCAAAGGAGAGGTCGTCGGGATCAATGTGGCTATGCGCCCCGGTGCTCAAGGCATAGCCTTCGCCATCCCTATTGAAACGGTGCGAGATGTCGTTGAGCAACTCCTTCAGCACAAAGAAGTCCGAATGCCCTTGCTCGGTGTAAACTACGAAATGCTCCCGGAGAACGAGCGAATAAAGTTGGGCGTTCCCGCTGAGAGGGCTTTGCTCATCAGTAGCGTTAGGCAAGGAATGCCCGCCGAAAGGGCAGGACTTAAAAGCGGCGATGTGATAATCGCCATAAACGATGCTGCGGTTCGCGATACCAACCATTTGCGCTACGCCGTCAGAAAAGCAGCGCGAAATAATCAAGCAGTTAAACTGCGTATCTTTCGGCGGGGAATGGTTCTTGACATACTCGTCAAACCAGATTGGGTTCCAATCAGGCAGATAGTGAGGCAAAGGTGAGCCGATTGACAAGTCAAATCTCTTCCCACAGCGAAATGCGTTCCCGTCTTATCACCTCAACGAACTCAGAACGACGGTTTGAGGGCACTGAACCTTTCGGGATTTGAAGAACTCTCACTTCCCACCGTTCCCAACCCACTTCGCCTTCAATCAAATCGCCGATGCGAACTTCCGTAGAGGGTTTGGCGACCTTGCCGTTAACTTTAATCCGACCAGCGTCACACAACTCCTTCGCTAAAGTCCTACGCTTAACCAGACCCGTCAACTGCAGAAATTTGTCAAGCCTCATGAAATGTCACTGCTGTTAGCGCTGAGGTTTGGGGCGCGGGGTAGCGTCGCCTGGCAAAACGCCCATAGCCCAGAGGATGCCGCCAAGCAAATGTTGCAAGAATTTCTCGTCACGCCACAAGTATTCCTCATGCCCGAGGGCAGTGTAGAAAACTCGTCCCTTGCCATAATAGCGGCACCAAGCCAAAGCGTAATCTTGGTCGGGTCGTTTACCTTTTGAGATGTCAACGGAAGTCGGGTCAAGGCTTAGTAGGACACGAACTTTCTCGCGAGACCAGTTGCGGAAGGTGTAAATTTCGTCCTTCAGTTCCCAGACATCGCCGAGGTGCTTCGTTGCGGGGTGTTCTTTGTCTTCAACAATTGCCCGAATCGTCTGGTGCCATGGATGACCTGCAAAATAGCCGCCAATCAATTCGCCAAACTCAGGCCAGTTGTAGAAAGTATCCGTCGTGCTGTGGACACCGATGAAGCCTTTGCCGTTGCGGATGAAGTCCAAAAAGGCTTGCTTTTGTGCGTCGCTCATCGGTAACTCGCCAGTTGTGTAGAACATGATGGCGTCATAGCGTTGAAGGATTTCGGGGACAAGCAAATCGGTGTCTTCAGTCACTGTCGTCAGGAAGCGGGGTTTTGAGCGCCAACCCAACCGGATGACCGCTTCCGCTGCTGTCGCTGTTGTGTCATGCCGAAAGCCCATTGACAAGTTAACGAACATCAGCCTCTTAACCTGTTGCCCTTCCGCACCTGCTTCCTCCGACGGCAAATTTGCTAACATCAGCCCGAAAGCCACCATGACCATCCCTCCTAACAAAAGCCACAAAATTCTTTGCACAGCCCATCACCCCTCACTGCAATTGTGACGGTCCGACAAAAGTTTAACGCAGGTTTTGCTGAACGCTTCTAAGGCCAGTATCGGAAACTTTGACTCGGCACATTATCGGGCAACAGCGCTTTGACATGTCCGTCGCAAAAAGCGAAATTGGAACGACCTTGATGGCGGGCGGTCGGGTAGTTGCCTTCCGGCAAATGGTGACCGTCATCGGTGCTGCCGTGTCCTGTTTCCTCTTCGGTGAACAAGATGATGTTCGCGGGTTCATGAATTGCAGCGAGATGCAAGCCGAAGTGAAAACCTGGACCAACTCTCGCAACTGGATTTGGCGATAAAGCACCGTTGTATGCGTAACTGTTCCCTTGACGACACCTGTCCGACGGGCATGTGTAAATTGGTGCGTTCCTGATGTATGGGTAGATGCTGCCTTTAGACGGGTCAAAGTTTCCCTGCAAGCATTGACCGAAAGTTGAGTAGAAAATCCAGCCACCGAACTTGCCTTCGCCATCGTAGTAGTCCCAAAAACAGGGCAAAACCTCATCGTGGTCTTGGGCATACATCAAAGTCGCTGATGCCAATTGCTTGAGTTGGCTGATGCAGGTGGCTTGCCTCGCTTTCTCCCTCGCCTGATGGAGAACCGGCAGCAAAATTGCAGCCAAAACAGAGATGATGGCGAGAACGGTCAGCAACTCTATCAGCGTCCAACCTTTGCGAACTGGCATCGCGGTCACCGACCTTCCAAAAGATCGCTTGCCGCTTTTGCGCTTCTGCGAAGACAACTTGTCGGTAGAGCCCTGCAAGTTGAGTTCGCGCACTCTCAACCATGAGCCTTTTGAACGGCTAAGTTTAGCAAACCCTCGTCAACGAAAAATCGCCACATCACCGATCACTGGTCACATAAAATGGTTTTCGTTAGCGACAATCGCTGCCGCATAACTCATGGCAGCCATCACATCTTCCACTGTGATGCCGCATTCCTCGGTTAATTTCTCCATGGCTCAAACCATTCGCAGGTTCATGCGACACAACGACAATGGGCACTCTTGTCCCCTTTATGACTGGCTTGCCGAAGCAAACTTTCTCGTCAACGACAATTCCGGGCGCAATCTCAATGGCTGCCACGCCCATCACCCGCTTAAGGTTTTGCTGCAAACTTGCTTCACTTTTTCCGTCGCACTCTAATGCGCCCTAACTCAACGATGACCAAAGCACCATGCAAAGATTGTCCGTGAAGTTGTTTCAAAGCCTTAAGCAGTTCGTCATTAACGACCCAAGTCGGAAGGATTTCAGGCACGCGGACAACAACGATTCCGTGATGGGTTCCCAAGGGAAAACGGCGAATGTCTTCAAAATCTCTGTCAGCCGTGACCAAAGTGGCTTGTCGGGCTTGGGCATATGAGAACACAGTATCATCGTCGGAACCTCTCAGGCTGACATCACGCACATCCTCTGCCCAGTAGCCAAGTAGACGCAATTCTCTTGTAGTTGAGCGCGGCATACTTTCGTCAACAACGAATTTCCACATCACCTTTGCTCTCCTGACGGGACAGGCAAAATGGTCTCGTTGGCGATAATTGACGCCGCATATGCGAGGGCTGCTTGGATGTCCTCTAAGGTGATCCCGTATTCCTCGGCTACTTGCTCCATCGTCATACCGCCTGCCAATTTAGCCAAAACGATGTAAACAGGCACCCTTGTTCCCTTTATGACTGGCTTGCCGAAACAAACTTTTTCGTCAACGACGATTCTGGGTGCAATCTCAATGGCTGCCATACCTATCACCTGCTTAAGATTTTGCTGCACAAAGAAAGTTGCGGGTTGAGAGTTCAGCACTGTGCGCCAGTTGCACATAAACGCTAAACTCACAACCCGCAACGCGCAACCCGCAACTTATCCAAACTACCGTCACACATCAAGGTAAAGGTAAAACTCGTAAGGGTGCGGGCGAATGTTAACTTCGTCGGCTTCCTTACGCTTCATATCAATCCAAACCTCAAGGACATCTCGGGTGAAGACATCGCCTCGCAAAAGGAACTGGTGGTCTTGCTCCAAAGCATCCAAGACCGTGTGCAAAGAACCGGGCAGGGATTTGATATTGCGTCGCTCTTCAGGTGGCAAATCGTAAAGGTTTTTGTCCATCGGTTCACCTGGGTCAATGCGGTTGATTATCCCGTCCAAACCAGCCATCAACATCGCCGCAAATGCCAGATAAGGGTTGCAAGACGGATCGGGCGGTCGGAACTCTATGCGTTTGGCTTTCGGATCTCGTGAGTAAACTGGGATGCGAACGCATGCGGAACGGTTGCGTTGGGAGTAAGCGATGTTGACGGGTGCTTCATAGCCGGGAACGAGCCGACGATACGAGTTGGTCGTGGGAGCACAAAACGCCAGCAATGCAGGCGCATGTCGGAGCAAGCCGCCAATGTAGTAGCGAGCGATTTCGGAAAGTTGAGCGTAGCCCCTCTCGTCGTAGAAAAGGTTAGTCTCGCCCTTCCACAAACTTTGGTGGGTATGCATGCCCGAACCGTTGTCACCGAAAATTGGCTTTGGCATGAAAGTGGCGACCAACCCGTGTTGGCGGGCTACCATCTTGACGATGTATTTGTAGACCTGAAGTTTGTCAGCCATCCGAACCAAGGTGTCGTAACGAAGGTCAATTTCGCACTGCCCTGCTGTCGCAACTTCGTGGTGGTGAACTTCTGCGGGCACACCCGCCTTTTCCAACGCCAGCACAATTTTTGACCGAACATCTTGGAGCGTGTCCGAAGGCGGGACAGGGAAGTAGCCTTCTTTGTGGCGAATCTTGTAACCCAAGTTGGGTTGCTCGTCCCTGCCACTGTTCCAAATCCCCTCGCGACTGTCCACTCGGAAAAAGCCCTCGTTAGATTTGTAGTCGTAGCGGACATCGTTGAACAGGAAAAACTCCGCTTCAGGACCCCAGTAACTTTTGTCAGCGATGCCTGATTGGACGAGGAACTGTTCCGCTTTCTTGGCGATGTAGCGGGGGTCGCGGCTGTAAGGTTCACGGGTTATGGGGTCATAGACATCGCAAATAAGCACCAGCGTCGGGACTTCCAGCACTGGGTCAATGAAGGCGGTGTCGGGGTCAGGGACGAGAATCATGTCGCTTTCGTGGATTTCCTGAAAGCCTCGGATAGATGAACCGTCAAAACCGACGCCTTCCTCAAAGAGTTCCTCTGTTAGTTCACGAACGGGGATGCTGAAATGTTGCCATGTGCCCGGCAAGTCGGTGAAACGCAAGTCAACGATTTGAACCCCGGCTTCTTTAGCCATGCGAATGACATCTTGCGGCGACTTCAAATTACGCTTAGCCACTTCAAATCCCTCCTTTTGAGTTTTTGTCTCCTTATTGCTTCATGCACTCCGCACCCCGCACTTCGCACCCTTTTGTCAAGCCTCACGCATTTCAAACTCAGGGTATGCGGTGATTCCGTAAAGGCGCAAATCTGCGCCAGAAAATTCGTCCATCGGGGCGAGCCGAAGCAAATTGAAAGCGAACAGAATTCGCCCTACAATCCAAGCCGTTGAAAAGCCGACGAGAAACGAAACTGCCCAACTGGCAAAACCTGCTCCCTGAAAGGAAGTCTGCCCCACCCATTGAACCATCAAACCGATCAAAGGGGCAATCCCTTCCGCCGATACGATGCCAACAGGGTCGTCAATAAAGTGTCGGTCAAGGGTCAGGGAGACCGAAACTGCTGCTATGCCGCTGAGAATTCCCGTTGAAACCGAAAGGGGAAACGAAACTTTGCCTAAAGCAAGCCCTGCAACCAAGCCAGTCCAAAATCCTGTCACAGTGAACGAAGGGTCAACTTTGCCAAAGCGCCATTTCGTCCAGACCAGTGAACACAGCAAGGCAACGAACGCACTCAAGGTTGCGGCATCCCAAAGGGGTTGGGAGAAACTTTGTGAGCCAACCCAAAGCAAGAAAACGCCGATCCCAGCCAAAGGCAAACTGTGTGCTGGAATTGCCGTAGGAGTTCCGTTTCGGTTGTAGCGACCAACCCTCGGTCCCGAAACTAAAAGCGCACCCAAAGCAGCACCCCCAGCCAATGTGTGGATTGACCAAACGAAGGCGTAATCGGGTTGCCAAAAGTTTGTCAGCAAATTTCTCATTGCGCCCAAAGCAGTGAAAAGTCCCAGAAGAAAAGTCGGTGAGGATGCGGCGACGAAACGGTCAAAAACTACGACCAACTTGTGAGCGATGCTGATACCTGCTGCCAAGAAGACCGTTGCTGCCAAAGTCACTCTATCACCGAGCCCAACGGTTGCCAAAAGGGCAACTGTC
>Ga0197142_1001567_pt1 | contig 20785 bp, 18 predicted proteins | sample GBS60_MetaG_FD_148614 | JGI IMG/M metagenome (GOLD analysis project Ga0197142, IMG submission 148614) | Sediment microbial communities from Great Boiling Springs, Gerlach, Nevada, United States - GBS 60_MetaG | ecosystem: Environmental > Aquatic > Thermal springs > Hot (42-90C) > Sediment... | reverse complement strand
AGAAAAGGTCGGTGAGGTCTATGAATCAGCGCAAAATGACTGACATACCTGTGCAGGTATTCAACCTCGGCTCGCCCGCAGGAACGCAGATGGACTTTGGGCGCGACGCGCTCTGGAGCCGAATGGACTCGGAGATGGGCTTCGAAGCCGTTAACCTGCCTGTGTTTCTTGTGAATCCCAACCAGATGGATATGCTCTATCCACCCGAATACCGCCGCGCGTTAGACCCTGAAAGGGTTCGTGAATTGTTGCTGTCGTTGCAAGAAGATACTGACCTCCTCGACGACTTGGCGCGTCGTGAGGAAGATTTGCAAGGTTGGTCAAAGTATTCGAAAACAGTCACCGTTGGACTGTACCTCAAAAAATTAGGGAGCTGGGATCGACAGCGTCGAGAAGGTGTGCTGGAAGAGGGCGACACCAGTGTGCGTACTACAGGTGCAGAAGACGCCTTCCTGAACCACCAAGCCCCTGCGATTTTCCTCTGCTGTGAGCGAATCGTAGATTTGGCAAACCACTTGGGGATCTCGCACCACCTCGCGATGGACGAGGTCTACTACCATGAGTTGGGACACGCGATTATGGACACCCTGCCCGACGGCGCGCCCGATCCTTACCTTGAATCTTGGGGGCGCATTGTCGAGGAGAGCCTCGCAAACGCGATTGCCTACCGCTGTTTTACGGGCAAGGAAGCGCGGCTGGTGCAGCGGATTATGCGCGAACAGCCTGCAGAGTATCTTCCGTACCTTGCGGTTAGCAAGATTCTCGTTGCGGTAGACTGGCTTGGAGGTCTCGGACTTTCTGAACACCACCTGAAGGCGTTGCTACACTTTCCGCAATATGATGTGATGAACCTCGTTGCGTGGAAGGCATTCAAAAAGCACCGCAGGACGGCAAACCAATATACAGAGGATATTTGGAAAGACTTCGCGAAGCACCTACTGATAGAGGGCGTCAGTTAGTGCAGACGCGCGGTTAGAACTCCTCCACCTCGCCCAGTGGGGGTTCGGGCGCAAGCAGCAGCACGCCCACATAGAAGGCTATCGGCAACCGAGTGGGCAGCGCGACGAGGCGGATGGCGGGAACTCAGTCTGTTCAGCAAGGCGTGTCTTACAGACCTTCACCAGCGTACAATCACTCCTACACGAGTCAACTCTACAAAGTGGGACTCCGATAGTCCATCCAGAATCTCTGGCTCGTAATTCGCGAATAACTCTATCAGTTCGTCGTTAGAGATGTTGCCTGTGCTAACTAAAATTAGTTTATACAGATTCTGGTGAAGTAGTAGGTTGTCCACAAAGTCGCTGTCTTTGGTCACGATGACATACGCCTGCGTCAAAGACAGGCGCTTGAGTTCCTCGTCTGTGGTTCGGTTGCCGAGAGGTAGCTCGCTCGTGTGGAGAACTTCCAGCCCCCGCCGACGCAAGTGGTGGGCAAGGCGTGCGGGCAGTTGGGCGTCGATGAGCATTTTCATCGTGCAATCATATGTTTGACTTCAGAAAGACGCGCCGCGTATAGCAGTGCTGCTCGCAAGTCGTCCATCTCAAGATCGGGGTAGTCCTGTAGAATCTCTTCGGGTGTCATGCCGCTTGCGAGCAGTTCCAGCAAGGTGGACACAGGATAGCGCAAGCCACGAATAACGGGCTTGCCGTGGCAGATGTTGGGGTCGCGGGTGATACGGCTCAATAGTTCGCGTTCGCTCATATCCACAAGTATACCTCGCCAATCCTCCCTTGCCAATGCTTCGCTCAGGTACATCTCAAAACTCCTCCACTTCGCCCAGTGGGGGTTCGGGCACAAGCAGCAGCACGCCCGCATAGAAAGCTATCGGCAACCGTATAGGCAGCGCAGCGAGGCGGAAAACAACTTGGCGAGCGTGCGCGTGCGGATGCGTCGGCTGGGGTATCCTATGAGTACGACGGTGCAGGTCGTCGTGTGCGCACGGTGGACGGCGTGTCGGGCGTTGTGGTGGAGTATGCGTATGTTGGCGATACGCTGGTTGCGGAGCGTCGCGGGAACGAGTGGATACCGATGGTGTACGGGCTGGACTTGCTGCAGCGTGGTGGCGTGAACCAGTATTGGACTTGGCGTGGCGACTTGGCGGCGACGGCTGGTGTCGGTGAGCCAGTGCAGCGTGCGCCTGTGTTTGACGCCTTTGGCGACCTCGTGAATGGCAGCCCTGATGTCTATGCGTGGAACGGCGCGTGGGGTTATCGGCACGAGGCGAACACAGGCGGGCTGCAGAAGGTGGGCGTGCGTTGGTACGACCCTGCGCTTGGGCGGTTCCTGCAGAAGGACCCTTGGTTAGGTATAGTGTACTCACCACTAACACTACTCGAATAACCGCCTCACGGTGGTACACTGACAGTAGCTCCCAGCAGGGAATGTTTTCCCTGCTGGGAAAGAACAGTTAATTCAGAGTGGTTAGGGAGTGATAATCATGGGAGCAAAATCTGGAATGTGGCAACTGCAGACGCAGGGAGAAGTGGGGCACTCTGTTCGCCCTCTGTACCCTCTATCTCATTCTCAGGACAATCGCTTGTATGCAGAAGCTGTACACGGTCGGGGCGTAATCTGCTATTTCTCGGCAGGAAGAGTCGGCAGCCCGCCTGCTTTAGACATGGCTTATGCAGTGGGCGGCTATCTCTGGATCGGTTCCCCACCTGAAGCATGTTGGGTTGGAGTAGATCCGACATACGGTGCTGCGCTGCTCCTTTGGCATCCCGACAGGGGACTACGGAGCGTTTATCATGTCTCTCTGCCGAGCCTTATACAGCTAAGGGGCTACTTTCCTGATGGCACAGTGTTGTTAGAAAAAGGCATTTTACAGAAAGACTTCAGCTTTGTCCACTCCGATTTTGCCTTGGTCAAGTTGTCGGAGATGATTCCTGAGAGGGTAGACGAGACACGCACATTCAGGCAGCTTCTTCCTCGTTATCAGGTAGTGCCTCAACCTAAATCAGCACGGGGGACAGTTTCGGCTCCACTGCTTGCTGAGGGTGAGTACCCTAACGCTGACGGTCGCTTCTTCATTCGCGTAGCATTAGGTGAAGGAGAAGTGAAATTAGGCTCGGTGTGGCGCAATCGTTTAGGGGTTGTTCAGCGCGCTTCGGAAACATTACGCGATGTGTGCAGTATACTTTGGCACCCGCTGAACAAGGATTCTGTGTTGGCAAGCACGAATGCAGTATACGGCGAGCGGTCAGGCATTTACAGGTGGACGCCTAGATCTACCCAGTGGGGGGTAGTCAGAACGTTCCCTGACGCCATCAGTTGTCAGATTCTTGAAGTATCGAACGACGGTATTGTAAAGCTCAAAGTCGTGGACAGAAAACGCACGCGAGTGCTCGAGGTGTCGTTATGACCCCCGTCACGGGAACGAGTGGATACCGATGGTGTACGGAGCGAACTTGCTGCAGCGTGGTGGTGTGAGCCAGTACTGGACTTGGCGTGGCGACTTGGCGGCGACGGCTGGTGTCGGTGAGCCAGTGCAGCGTGCGCCTGTGTTTGACGCCTTTGGCGACTTGGTGAGCGGTAGCCCCGATGTCTATGCGTGGAACGGCGCGTGGGGCTATCGCAACGAGGCGCACACGGGCGGGCTGCAGAAGGTAGGCGTGCGTTGGTACGACCCTGCGGTGGGGCGGTTTTTGCAGAAGGATCCGTGGCTGGGCAGCCTCGCGCTGCCGCTGACACTGAACAGGTTAACGATAAGGTGGTTCCAAAAAGGGTAAAGTACGAATACCACTGCCATGGTAATCAGTAATCATATTCTCAGTGGTGCTTCCTTACGAGTGCGCTTATGGAGTCCCGACTCCAGCTACGCTGCAGGCGGGCTATTTCGGCAGCTCGCTCGCAAAAGTGAGGCGCTGTCTCGGTGGCTCAGTTCGCAGGGCTACCATCTCCATGCGGTCAGCCTGTACGACAAGCACGGCAGGGTTCTCAGTTATGTTCCCCCTGAGTTTCTCAAGTGGTATGCCGCGCCTGCATTTGCCCGTCTGCTGCGGGTACTGAGTACTGCGGAACAGTGGGTTATTGTTATTCGCAGTCTGATGGGAGAGTGTAATGTTCCCGAACAAGTAAGGCGTTGGCGCACTGTTGAGGTTCTGGAGTTTCGTCCTGAACCACCGCTTGAGGCATTACTCCGCTGCTACGACTCGCGAGCGCTGCAACAGGTGATGCCTTATCTGTTCGGCGATGCAACTGAGGTGTTCCTGATACCCGAAGCACAGGAATTGCCACGAGATGCTTTGTCAGAGCTCCTAAGAGGCAACGCACAATTGCGCGATTTCCAGCGACTGATGCACCAGTCCCACCTCTGGTGCGCACTGCTGAGGGATTCCACGGTGCTCGAGATCCTCTCCCCGTTCACACAGCAGGAATTGGAAAACTGCCTCGCTCGATTGAACCAAAGGCTCTGGGAGGCAGCGACGCAAAACGAGGCAAGGATGCGTGATCTTTTGCAAAGGTATGGAGAAGCCCTCATCACTCAGGTAGCGCACAAAGCGTGTGAGGAAGTGCACAGCCCTGTGCATCAGCCCTCAGAACAGCATCAATCGCCGCACCACACTGGCACGGGCGCTGTGAAAGAGACAGATGTTCTGGGCTACCACTTTCTTCGCGCTGACATTGTGGAATTTTGCTGCGCCGTGAACTTGATAGCGGAAACGGAAAGCTTGCACTGGGTATTTGTGTGCGTAAGGTTCAGCAACACAGGCAAACTTGCCTTCCACTCCAGGAAAGTTTCGGTCTGGTCGGGAACAGTAGGGAAGATAGCACGGGAGCTGTATCAGTCACTTGGGTACGGTTCACGGGCGGGCACGCCATGCCCGTCCCGAAGAAAGTAATGTACCGCTCGCTGAAAGCAGGACGCGTGGTATGCTTTGGGATTGCTCTGTTGCAAAGCGGGGTGGCGATGTGGAATAACCCCTGCGGAGGGATACACCAATCCGAGAGAGCCGATTGGTCCGTATCGCAAAACTCGCTTACCACATCGCCCAGCAAACACTCCCCACCTACGCCCAACCCAAGAGCCGACACGACTACACCTTCCCCCAGCGCGTCGCCTGCGTGATGCTCAAAATCTATCGCAACGGCACCTACCGCGACCTTGAGGAGTGGCTCCCTGCCACCGACCAAGTGCGCCAAGCCCTGCAACTGACCCGTGTGCCTGACCACACCACCCTCTATCGTACCTTCGCCAAGCTCTCGCAAGCACAGTGGGAGCAGCATGGGCGACGCGCTGCTGCAGCATCTGCAAGTGAACGAGGAAACTGTTGCCTTTTAGCGCCTTATCGTTGCCGACTCCAGAATTGTGAGTTTCCCGCGCTCGGTGTCCAACTCTGCCAGCACGCCGTAGGGCAAGGTGAGTGGGGCTTGGATGTGCCCGAATGGGAATCCCGCCATTGACGGTTGTGGCAGGTTGCCAAAGTAGTCGTTTAGCAGCTCGTCGGGCGTCAGTGTCTGTTCGTCTGCCTGCACATGCTGCTCCCAGCGGGTGTCCTCGCCAAAGGCGATTCCGCGACATGCTGCCCACTTGCCTGCCAGCGTGAGATGGTTCAGCATAGCATCGAGGCGGTAAGGCGGCTCGTCTACATCTTCAAGTATCACAATTGCGTCGCGCGTATCGATTTCGTAAGGCGTGCCAATCGAGTCGGCGACGAGGCAGAGGCAGCCGCCTGTCAGGCGTCCCTGCGCTTTGCCTGGCACAATCGTGCGATAGGGCGCTCGCCACGGAGGCAGCTCGCCGAGCGGTTCAGGCACTTCCAGCGCGCGCCAGAACACCTCCAGTGCGTAGTCGGGGATGTGGCGCGTGAGCGTGATAGGCATCGGTGCGTACAACCCGACCAGTCCCACCTGGCGCAACAGCCACAGGTGCAACACTGTGATGTCGCTGTAGCCAATTAGTAGCTTCGGGTTGTCTCGAAACACCGCAGGATCGAGGTACGGAATCAATCGCGCCGCGCCATAGCCGCCGCGCGAGCACAGCACGGCGGCGATGTCCGCTCGTGCGAACATCGCCATTAGGTCTGCTGCGCGTTGTTCGTCCGTGCCCGCCAGGTAGCCGCGTCGTGCCAGCGCATGCTCGCCCAGCACAATCTTGTAGCCTCGCTGATAAAACAGCGCCAGCCCCTTCTCCAGCTCCGCTGCTTCAATCGCGCTGGAGGGTGAGACCACTCCCAGCGTCATTCCAGGCTCGATTGCCTTCGGTCGTAGCAACTCCATGGCGGAATGCGTAATCGTTCGGGTGAAGCAGACGGACGCACTGCGCCGTTGGGGCAGTGTGCCCACAGGCTACTTCCTGCCCATGATATTCGCCAAAATCACTGCTCCTCCTGCATCCCCCTCGACATTCACCATCGTGCGGAACATATCCAGAATGCGGTCAACCGCCAGAATCAGCCCGATGCCTTCCAGCGGCAAATTGACCGCCTGCAGCACAATCACCATCGTGAACAGCCCTGCGCTGGGGATTCCCGCTGCGCCAATCGCTGCCAGCGTCGCTGTGAACAGCACCACCATCTGCTGCGTGAACTCCAGTTGCACGCCATATGCCTGCGCGATAAACAGGGCGGCAACTGCCTCATACAGCGCCGTGCCGTCCATATTCACCGTCGCGCCGATGGGAATGCAAAAGCGACTAATGTAGCCAGGCACCTTGAGTTCGCGTTCGACGGTGCGCATCGTCACGGGCAGCGTCGCCGCGCTGGAGCTGGTGCTGAGCGCGGTAAGCATCGCATTCGAGATGCCTGATAAGAACCGCCCGGGCGACACCCCTCCCAGTAGCCACACCAGCAGCGGCAGCACAATCAGCCCGTGCACCGCCAGTCCGCCCAGCACTGCGCCCATATACTTCGCCAGCGGTGCGAACACCTCCCAGCCCGCCTGACCAATCGCTCGCGCCAGCAGCAACGCCACCCCTACGGGCAACAGATACAGCACCCAGCGTACAACGACCATTGAGAGCTCCAGCACTTCACCCACAAAGCCTTTGAGTGCCTGTGCGCGGTCGCCCATCAGGTTCAGCGCGACGCCCACAATCAGGCTGAAGCTGATAATCTGCAGCATGTCGGCGCGGGCAAGCGCGTCGACAGGATTCGCTGGAATCAGGTTGCGCAGTAGGTCCGCGAAGGTCGGCGGTTCGCGTTCCAGAATCTCTTGGGGGGTCTGCGCGCCCTGCAGCACCGCGCCCACGCCCGGGTCGACCAAGTTTACAATCACCAGTCCCAGCGCGGCTGCCATGAGGGTGGTCGTCGTGTAATACACTAGCGTAATAACGCCCAGCCGTCCCAGATAGCGTGTGTCCAGTCCCGCCGCCGCCGAAATCAGCGAGGCGACCACCAACGGCACAATCACCATCCGCAGCAGGCGAATAAACAAATCCGCGCCCAGCCCCACGATGCCGAACAGCGGCGACTCCGTCCCGCCCGCGCGATTAAGTAGCAAGCCCCCGACAATCCCTATCAGGATGCCCGCTACAACCCATCGGAGGGACACAAACTCCCTGTCCTGTGTCATCGTGCAACCGATTCGCTTTCAGGGGCAAAACTCCTACGCAACTACAGGCACATTAGGGAGGGGTCCTGACAACTTGCCAATTGCAGAGCCGTAAGGAAGACTTTACTGTTAGCCGCAGCGGCGTTGTAGGGTTCCTATCGGCTATACTTAAGGCATGCGATACCTACGCTCGTGGAAGCGGCGGCGGGCGCCACTGAACACGGATGACCCCAATACGCTTCAACTCGCGCTGCAGCAGCGCGAACTGGAACTGCAAGAGGCGCGACGCACCATTCACATCTTGGAGCATCGGCTTGCGGATCGTGAGGCGGAGATTGAAGCCCTGCGGCGCATTAGCGAGGCGACGGGCAGCGCGCTGGCTTCCGAGAGCATGCTGCAGTCGATTGCCGAAATTGCTACGCGCATCACCGAGACCGACATCTGCCACATCTTCCTGTACGACACAACGCGCACGGAACTCGTGCTGCGCGCGGCGACAGGCGACGATGCGCGATTTGTGAACCAGATACGGCTCCAGCCTGGTGAGGGTATTGTCGGCTGGGTGGCGCAGGAGCGCAAGCCGGTCGCCATCCCCAGCGGGGCGTACCGCGACCCGCGCTTCAAGCACTTCCCTGACCTGCGTGAAGAGGCGTACGAGAGCATGCTCGCCGTGCCACTATTGGCGCGCCACGAGGTGTTCGGCGTCATCAGCGTGCGCACCCGCGCGCCCAAAGAGTACCAGCATGACGAGATTCGCTTGCTGTCGGGAATTGCCAGCCACCTGGCAGGGGCACTGAACCAACTCAGCCGTATTGAGCAACTGGAGCGCACAGCCACGCAGGTCGCCACCCTCTCCGAAATCAGCCGCACGCTCACAGGCAACCTCTATCTGGAAGAGGTTCTGCACTTGCTGGTGCATATGACCGCGCGCACGATGGGCTACAAAATCGTGACGGTGATGCTGCTGGACGAGGAGCGCAGCGTGCTGGAAGTGAAGGCGACGCAAGCGGAGAGTGAGGAGTACCGCAAGAAGCCGCCGCTGCGCCTGGGCGAGAGCATCGCGGGACGCGCCGCCGTCGAGGATCGAATCATCGTCGTGCCCGATGTGTGCGCCCATCCCGACTACCGATTTCCCGACCTCGCCCAGCGTGAGGGACTGCATTCGATGGTGTGCGTGCCAATGCGCGTGCGCGAGAAGGTCATCGGCGTGCTGAACTGCTACACCGACCGCCCGCACCTGTTCGGCGACGAGGAGCTACGCGCTCTCGAAGCGGTCGCCAGCCAAGCCGCCCTTGCGATCGACCACGCCAAACTCATGGTGCGCAGTGCAATCCTGCAGGAGATGCACCACCGCGTGAAGAATAACCTGCAACAGATCGCCAGCCTGATGCGCCTGCAGATGCACTACTCGCGCTACAAGACCATCGAGGAGGTCATCCACGACAGCCTGAGCCGAATCTTGGCAATTGCGCAGGTGCATGAGTTGCTCTCGCGTGAGGACTTGGACATGGTGAGCCTGCGCAAAATCGCGTCGGGCATCCTGCACAACACGAAGCAGGCGCTCACCCCACCCGGTAAGCAGATTCACTCGCGCGTGGAGGGCGACGATGTGCTGCTGCCGCTGCAGCAGGCGACCGCCGTCGCGCTCATCCTCAACGAACTCATCCAGAACGCGATCGAACACGGCTTTCGCGGGCAAGAGTCGGGGCGCATCAGCGTGCAGGTGCAGGACTCGGACGGGCAGGTAACGCTGCGGGTGTCCAACGACGGCGCGCCGCTGCCCCCAGAGTTCGACGCCAGCAAAAGCAACACGCTGGGACTGAAAATCATCGATAACCTGACGCGGGGCACGCTGCGGGGCAAGTTCTCAATGGCAAGCTGCGAGGGACAAACAATCGCGACGCTCAGTTTCCCGCGCCCCAGTTGAAGCAGGTACACTTTAGCGAAGAGAGGAGGCACACCGTGCGAGGCATCATTATCGCAGGAGGGTTCGGCACGCGCTTGAGACCGCTCACTTTGCGTCGTCCCAAGCCACTAATCCCTGTGGCGAACCGCCCGTTTCTGGAGTATCAGGTTGCCCAACTCAAGGCGGCAGGCGCAACCGAAATCGTGTTTGCCACCAACTACTTGGCGGAGCGTATTGAGGCGCACTTCGGCGACGGGAGCCGCTTCGGGGTGCGCATGCGCTATGCGGTGGAGACCGAGCCGCTGGGCACGGCGGGCGCGATCCGCAACGCGGTCGAGGGGCTGCCCCCCGACCGCGCAATCGTGTTCAACGGCGACATCCTGACCGATTTCGACATCGGCGCGATTGTGCGCCAGCACCTCGAAAACCGCGCGGCGGTCACGCTCACGCTCTACCGTGTGAACCGTCCCCACCCCTATGGCGTCATCCAAGTCGCCGACGACGGACGCGTGCAGGCGTTTCTTGAACCCACCGAAGAGCAGAAACGCACCGCCGACCGCGGCGAACCAGTGGAAGGCAGCGACTTCATCAACGCGGGCATCTACATCATGGAACCCGAAGTGATTGCCCACATTCCGCTGCGCCCCTGCTCGATTGAGCGCGAGTTCTATCCGCAGATACTGGCGGCAGGCGAGCGTGTGTACGGTGTAGAGGGGCATGGCTTCTGGCTGGACATCGGTCGCCCCGCGCAGTACCTACGCGCCACTCGCGCCCTGCTCAGCGGCAAGGTCAAGACCGCCCTGCCCCCCGCAGGACGCCACACCGAACAGGGCTACTGGCTCGGCGCGGAGACCGAGATTGAACCTGACGCCGAGATCGAAGCGGGCTGCCACATCGGCGACTACGCCTGCATCGAGGCGCGGGTGCAACTGAGCGGCTACACAGTCGTCGGCGCAGGGTGCGCCATCGGCGGGGGCAGCCGACTGCACGGCTGCATTCTGGGCGAGCGCGTGCAGGTCGGCGACGGCTGCCACCTTGTGGACTGCATCCTCGACGACGGGGTGGTTGTTGAGCCGCATGTGCGCCTGCACAATGCGATTCTGGGCGCAGGGTGTATCATCCGCGCCTACAGCGCCGTGGAGTAAGTGGTATCCGCTCTTACTGAAAACAAAACGCGCCCCGATGCATCGGGGCGCACAGCATTTGCGTTACTGAGGGGTGTGGAGCTCCACACCCCAGCGATGAGAAGCGTCTTACTTGCGGCGGCGGCGCAGCGCCAGCAGACCCACCAAGCCCGAACCGAGCGCAATCATGCTGGCAGGCTCAGGGACGAAGACAATCGTCGGGAAGACCGCGTTGCTGCCTGGAGGGCGCTGACCGCGCGAGATGAAGGAGACACCAGTTCCTCCAGTTCCAGCTGTACCCAGTGAGAACTCATAGCGCGCTCCCGGCACTGGATTCTTGAGCTTGAGCGACAGAGGCTCAAGGCTACCATCCGGTCGCACCGTCATGTAGATAGGGAAGGGTCTTGTGGGCCAGCTTGGGTCGTCGCTGAATTTGAAGCGGTTCGATCCACCTGCTGCCGCGCCAAGCTGCAGGTTCTTGTTGTGATCTGGTCGTCCTCGACCGTCGTTGGTTCGATCGAACAGCGCACCTACGGTCAGTGCAGGGATTCCGCCGTTCGCTTGAGTAGCAATTCCCAGATCAGTAAACGCACCCGTTAGATTCTCGAACCAAGTGAAGGTGTCATCCGTTTTCCAAGCACCGACATCCATGCGGTTTCGATCGTAAAAAATGTCCACAGCGAAGGCGTTCCAGTCTGGAGAGCCCTTGCTGAACAGAAAGATGCTTACGGGAACCACTACCTCTGGTCCGATTGGAGCATAAATCTCGGCAACAGGTCCGTCATCGGTTTGAACCCATCGCACTTCCACAGTGCCATTCTGATAGGTTCCGGGAACTGGAGCGAACCAGACCGACCCCTGCGCCAGAACTGCCGAGGTGGTCAGTGCCACTGCTGCAATAAGACCTGCTATTCGCTTCATCACACTTCCTCCTTTCTGAGGTTGGCTGCCTTGTTCGGTTCGTCCGAACAGGCGATGCAGCGACTACGCTGCATGAACGATCTCAATCGTTTCTCAGGAGCTGACGAAGAGTACGACTCTTCATCTTGCTCTTCTATTATACCCCATCTTTGCAGGGTTTGTCAAGGGTCTTCTGGGCGCGTGTCCCATCAACCGCCTATATTATAGCACATTTTGACGCGGATGTCAAGGGGGGAGAGCCCTAATTCGGGGGAATTTTGCAGGAATTTAACAAAGCTCACCACCTGACTTGGGTTCGCTGTTCGCGCGCCTAGGCACTTAAGTTAATACGCTGCCATAAACTACCCGTACAATGCTCCATACGCCGCGCAGGCGCGATAGTCCGCGCCCTCGGAGTCCGCCGTGCCAAACATCCCCCACTGGTGCGGGCGGAAGATGCGTTCTTCGGGCACATTGTGCATCGCCACGGGGATGCGCAGCATGCTACACAAGGTAATCAGCGCGTCGCCGATGTGCCCCGCGCTCAGCACGCAGTGGTTCGAACCCCAGTGCGCCATCACGGTGTAGACATCGCGGAACGCGCCTTTGCCCGTCGTGCGTGGCGCGAACCAAGTGGTCGGCCATGTCGGGTTCGTGCGCTCGTCCAGCACAGCATGCACGGCGTCGGGCAGCTCAATCGTGACGCCCTCGGCAATCTGCATCACGGGTCCGACGCCGCCCACGATATTCAGGCGGAACATCGTGGCGGGCATGCCGCCGCGCGTGCGAAAGCGTGTACTCCAGCCCCCGCCGCGGAAGTATTCCAGCATCGCGCAGTGCCAAGTGGTCGCTTGCAGGCAGCGCTCCGCCTCGTCGGGGGTGACCTGCCACCAAGGCTTCATCGTGGGGGTTCCGTCGGGCGCGGTCTGCTGCCCCGTGCCGTCCAGCGCGGCAGGACCTGAGTTGATGAGGTGCAAAAAGCCGCCCTCAGCGTCGCCTGTGGGTGTCCAGCCCGTCACGCGCCGCACTGCTTCGGGCGACCAGTAGGTGCGCACATCGGCGAAAATCTGCGCCGCGCCCGTGAGCAAGTGCCCAAACAGCATGCAGACGCCGTTCAGGTAGTCGTTCTCCGTCGCCAGAATATAGGGCTGACGGATGCCGTTCCAGTCGAAGCTGGAACAGAGGATCGCCTCCATGAAGTCGCCGTTGGGCAAGTGATCTGTCCACTGGCGTTGCCCTTGAAAGCCGCCCGCGATGCCGTTGAAGCCCTGCGCCTCTTCCGCATACCCCATCTCCGCCAACTGGGGGTTGCCCACCATCAGGTCGCGGGCGATGAGCGCCATCTGGATGCTCTGCCGCCAAGAGCGCTCCTTCTGTTCGGGGGTCAGTTGCTTGTCGGGCGGGTTGTAGTCCTTGCCCTCCGTGCAGGAGCGCTTGACCCACTGGTAGGCGCGTTCGAACTCGTCGGGGTCGTAAATCCCGCGCTCCATCCGCCGCACGAACTCCACCATATCGACGGTCATCGTGCGGATGCCCAAGTAGCGCTGCAGGAAGTCTTGATCGACCAGCGAGCCGACGATGCCCATCGAGACATTGCCCATCGACACATAGGTTTTGCCCTGCATCGTGGCGACGGCAAGCCCCGCCCGCACAAATTGCACGATGCGTTCGGCGACATCGGGGGGAATGCTGAAGTCGTCGGCGTCTTGTACCTCGCGTCCGTAGATGCTGAAGGCGGGCAGGCGTTTGTTAGCGTGCGCCGCCATCGCCGCCGCGAGGAACACTGCGCCGGGGCGTTCCGTGCCGTTGAAGCCCCAGATGGCTTTCGGGCGCGTGGGGTGCATGTCCATCACCTCGTAGCCGTAGCACCAACTGCGGGCGACGGTCAGGCTCACGCCAACGCCTTCGCGTTCGAACTTCGCCTCGCAGGCGGCAGCTTCGGCGATCCCGCCGATGCATGTGTCGGCGATGACGCACTCGACGGGCAGCCCGCAGGCGTGGCACACGCGCTCGGTAATCAGCTCGGCGGCTGCACGCGCCATCGCCATCGTCGCGTTTTCCATGCTCTCGCGTACGCCTTGCCGACGCCCATCAATCACAGGGCGGATGCCCACCTTCGGCAGCGCGCCCTGCAAACGGTTCACAGGCGGATTGACCGCAAACGCCGCTTGCATCGCTAGCTTCCCTCCGCTTGTAGAGATTCTCTACAGCCTTCCTGTTTCCTGTTGGCAGGCGCGTTCTCCTGTTAGGATTTCGCCCAACAGCACTGCTTGTGGCGGGACGGGTGTTTGGCTGATGCGCAGCGCGTGTTTTAGAGTCGCCAGTGCCTGCTGGAGGCTGGCATCGGTGCGGGCGTGAACGCGGAACACAGGCTCGCCCGCCTGCACAGGGTCGCCAACGGATTTCAGCACCTCCACACCCACAGCGGGGTCGATGGTGTCCTCTTTTTTCTGCCTCCCTGCGCCGAGTTGAAGCGTGGCGCGTGCGACGGTGCGCGGGGCGACTTCCGCGACATAGCCCGATTCGGGAGCGACCCACTCGGCGACGATGGGCGCGCGGGGCAGCAGGCTTAGGTCATCGACCACACGCGGCTCACCGCCTTGCGCTTCTACCATTTGGCGGAACTTCTCCAGCGCGTCGCCGTTGCGCAAGAGCCTCTCGGCACGCGCCTGTCCATGTCCAGCATCTGGCTCCAGCTCGCACAGCGCGAACGCCTGCCCCGCCAGCGCACGCACCAGCGCCACGAAGCGCGGGTGCGAAGGCAAATCGGGACGCAGCGTCTCGATAGCTTCGCGCACCTCCAGCGCGTTGCCGACGGTGTAGCCCAGTGGCTGGCTCATATCGGTCAGCATGGCGTGCGTGCGCCGCCCCGCACCTGTGCCGATGCGCACCAGCGTCTGCGCCAGCTGCTCGGCGCGTTCGCGCGTGGTCATGAACGCACCCGCACCGACCTTCACATCGAGCAGGAGGTGCTGTGCGCCGCCTGCGAGTTTTTTGCTCATAATACTCGCAGCAATCAATGGGATGCTCTCCACGGTCGCTGTAGCATCGCGCAGGGCGTAGAGCAGTTTGTCCGCGGGCGCAAGGCTCGCCGACTGACCCGCCAGACAGCAGCCGATATGCTTCACCTGCGCAAGCATCTCCTGTGCTGTGAGTTCCGTGCGGTAGCCGGGGATGCTCTCCAATTTGTCTACGGTGCCGCCCGTGAAGCCCAACCCACGCCCCGACATCTTCGCGATGGCGATCCCACCCGCCGCCAGCAGGGGAACCAGCACGAGGCTCGTTTTGTCTCCGACACCGCCTGTGGAGTGCTTGTCCAGCGTTGGCGCGTCAATCGTCGACAGGTCTACCTGCTCGCCCGACGCTGCCATGATTGCGGTAAGCGCGAGCGTCTCGGCGTCCGACATCCCCCGCAGGTAGCACGCCATCAGCCACGCTGCAACCTGATAGTCGGGCACTTCGCCGCGCACATAGCCCAGCACGATTTTTTCGATTTCTGCGCGGGTCAACTCGCCTCCATCGCGCTTCTTGGTAATCAGGTAAGGTATCATAGCTGAAGTCTACCATGAAACACGATACTGCCCCAGCCGTCGCCTACTCTTTTATAGGGGTACATCACTCAGGTTTGGCTCCCGAACAAAAACACAGAACTTTACTCTTCACACCCAGCACTTCAGAACCACGGTGGGGTCGTCTGGTGCGTCCCGAATAGGTTGGATTGCATCCCATAGGATAGGATACCTTGCAACACACGGGGCAGCTAATATGCTGAATCTCTACACAAAGACACTGATTGTCGCGTTCGTCGTCCCAAACGGGATGAGTCGGTCAGCGATTCTGCGGGCGGTCAGTGGGCGACTGATAACGGCTAGGGCGGCAATGCGGGCGGCGCAGACGGCGGCGGCGATTAGCCGCGCGGTTGGACGCTGCCATGCGCTAATAGCGTGTCAACCGCGGCAATGACCTGCTCGACGCTGACGCTCCGCACGCAAGCGAAGTCCTTGAGGCGGCAGGCTTGCTGTGTGCAGCCCTCGCAATATCGTGGTGGGCGAACAGGGATCGTAGGCACTTGCCATGCATACCAGTTTTCTGGGGGGTAATCGCGCCGAAAGTGGAGGCTGACGCAGGGCGTCCCGACGGCAGCCGCGAGGTGAACCACGCCCGTGTCCACGCTGACCAGCAAAGCCGCACGGCGCAAGATCTCCGCCATGTCCAGAATGCTGGTCTGCCCCACGAGGTTCACGGCAGCCTGCCCGAAGAGGGCAGGGTCGCTCTTGGCGGGCGCGTCGTCCGCGCTGCCCGTGAAGACGGGGGTATAGCCATATCGTTGCAGTAAATATTTACCGACGGCGGCGAACCGCTCCACTGCCCAGCGCGGTTGGACGCCGCCCGTGCTGAGGTGCAGCACGGCGTAGGGCGAGTGGGCAGTCAGGGTGTCGGGCAGGTTGCCGCGCTTGGCAGGCGCGTAGTGCAGCGGGTATCGGGGCAGCGGGCGTCCCAGCCATGTTTCTGCAACGGCGAGGTTCTTTTCCACCTGATGGGCGCACGGGTCTAAATCAACGACATGCGTCAGTAGGCGCGTCACACTCCGACGGGCGACCACCGCGCCAACACGCACCTTCACACCTGCAAGGTGGGCGATTAGGGCGTACCGACGGCTATCAGGACGCAGAATCAGCACGGCTTTGGGACACAGCTGCCGCAAAGCGGATGCCAACTTCCAGTACGCTGCCACGCGCGGGCGGTACGGCACGCCGCGCACGGCATCCAGCCACGGCGACGCCTCTACCACCGACCGCCACCTGTGCCCGACCCACGCTGCGACCGTGACCTCTGGAAGCGTCTCCTTGATCGCCTGAAACACGGGAGTTGCCAGCAGCGTCTCACCTAACTTATCATCGGGGCGAATGACAACAACCATCGCTTGGCTCGGTTCATGGATACATACTCATCAGGGACTTCAGGATTCTACCCAACTGGGACGCAGTCCCCGAAAAGTGGCAGGAGAATTGCGTCTCGCAGCGAACGAACACTGCGTTATGCTTCTCACCCTAACACTCGCCACAGGACTCATCGCCATGCAACCGACAAGCAACCGAGTACCGACCTACTTGCAGGATCTAAGCGTGCAGTATACGACAGCGCACGGATTGCCCGACGCGCCTGTGCAGGCGCTGGCAATCGCGGGCGAAGTGATATACGCGGGCACAGCGCAGGGCGTCTACCGCGCGTTGCTGCTGCAGCCCGACCGCTGGCAGAAGGTCGCCGACCAGCCCGCAACGCATCTCATCCCCGACGGGGCAGGCGGTGTGGTGGGCATCGGCAGGCAGCGACTGTTCCACTTGGACGCAAGCGGGCAGACGCGCACCCTGTACGAAGGGGACGCCGAACTCATCGGGCTGCAGGCAGCCTCGCGCGGGGGCTACTGGACGCTGACCCGCGAGGCGTTGCTGCGCATCCACGACGGCAAGGTCGCCGAACGCCTGCCCGCGCCCACCAACCGCCAGCTGCGTTGGTTCCACGAAGACACGCGCGGACGCCTCTACGCCTACGCCGAAGGCGAACTGGAACGCCGCCTCTACCGCTGGCAGGGGGGCGAATGGCAGATCGTGCCCGTCAAGGACAATCGCGGACGATACTACGACGACCTGTGGCTGTGCGCTGTCAGCGACTCCATCGGGCACTTGTGGATTGGCGCGCGGACGGGGCTGATCCTCAGCGACGGCGAGGGCTGGTACCTCTCGCGCGAGGTCTACAGCGAGATGCCCGCGCACCCCGTCGCCGAACTTATCCCGCCGTATGGGATGATTCGCTGCTTGGCGTTCGCGCCCAACGGCGACCTGTGGGCGGGCACACCCGAAGGCGCATGCCGCCTGCGCGACGGCAGATGGAGCTACTTCTGGGGCAGGCGGTGGCTGCCCGACAATCGCGTGTACGCCATCGCCGTGGACGCCCAGAACCGCGCATGGCTCGCTGCCGAGCGCGGCGTCGCCTGCATCGAATCGCGCCCGATGACCCTGCGCCAGAAAGCCGACCACTACGAACGGCTAATCGCCCTGCGCCACAACCGCAACGGCTTCGTGACCAACTGCGACTGGGACGACCCCAACGACCCCGACAGCTGGAAAATCGAAGCGAGCGACAACGACGGGCTGTGGACCGCGCTCTACTGCGCCGCGCAGGTGTTCCAGTACGCTGCCACGAAAGACCCCGCCGCCCGCGAACGCGCCCGCAAATCCATGCACGCGCTGCTGGAGCTGGAACGGCTCACGGGCATCCCAGGCTTCCCCGCACGAAGTATCGTCCACAGAGACGAGACCCGCTACTACCGCTCCACAGGCGAATGGCACGAATCGCCCGTTGACCCCAACTACACTTGGAAAGGCGACACCAGCTCCGACGAGCTGGACGGGCACTACTTCATCTGGGCGGTCTACTACGACCTGTGCGCCGACGACGCCGAAAAGGAGCGCATTCGCGGCACGGTGCGACGGGTGACCGACCACCTGATGCAGAACAACTGGCGACTGATTGACAAGGACGGCAAGCCGACGCGCTGGGCAATCTTCAACCCCGAAGCCATCAACAACGACCCCATCTGGGAAGAGGAGCGTGGATTGAACGCCCTGTCGATTCTGTCGCACCTGAAGGTCGCTTACCACATCACGGGCGACGCCAAGTACCAGCAGGCGTATGAGCAGCTCATTCAGAAGCACCACTACCTGCTGAACGCCGTCACGCAGAAGATGTTGCCCCCCTACGACATCAACCACTCGGATGACCAGCTGGCATTCCTGTGCTACTATCCGCTGCTGCTGTACGAGACGAACCCAGAGTATCGGCGGTTGTGGCTGATGAGTTTGGAGCGCAGTTGGCAGATTGAGCGACCCGAGCGCAGTCCGCTGTTCAACTTCATCTACGGCGCACTCACGGGCAAGCCGTGCGATGTGGAGGCGGCGGTACAGACGCTGCAGGAGTGGCCGTGGGACTTGCGCAACTGGGCATGTCGCAACAGCCATCGGCTGGACATCGTGCTGGATACGCGCAAGGGGATTGGCGAGCCGCAGTCGGTGCAGATTGTGCCCTACAGCGAGCGCGAGGTGATGCGCTGGAACGGCAACCCGTATCGGTTGGATGGGGGCGACCCGCTCGGCAGGCGCGAGGACGACGGCACGGCGTTCCTGCTGCCCTACTGGATGGGTAGGTATCATCGGCTGATTGAGGAGTAAACAGACGCCATCTGATTGCTGTCAATCGGCGATTGATTGCCGTCAATCTTGGTGTTAGACCTGATGGAGTGGTGGGTGCAGCTGGGGAAGAGATGATCGTGTTGGGACAAGAGGCGCGGGCGCAGATAGGGGCGTTTCGCGTGTGGGAGAGTCGTTTTGGATAGGTGAATGTCGCCGTCGGAAAGTGTGGCGGGTGTTGTGTGCGTCGGAGGGGTGTCGTCATGAATTACCCCCTCGAATTGGGGCAATTTCCCCCAAGGCTGTCCGCTTTTGGACGACTCTTGAGTCATGTACAAGCGGAAGACCCACAACAGGGCTTCCCAACCCATACACTCAGAGGAGGTATATGCAGATGAGAGGAATGAGCTTCTCGATCGTGCGCCGACTGACGAGCGCACTTGCGGCAACGGTTGTTTTGGTGAGCCTTGCAAACGCACGCGGTGACATTGTTTGGTTCAACGGGAACTTCAACAATGTGAACGGTCTTGCCAGTGAGCGCAACACGCAGGTTTCCGATGCGCGTACCTACGACAACTTCCGTCTGCCAACGGGTTACAACACCATCACGGGGCTTTTGGGACAATTCTATCTTACCGACGACCTAGTGAATGCTCCTGTTTACTGGGAGATTCGTCAGGGTGCAGGCCCAGGTAATGGTGGTACACTGATTGCGTCAGGGACTCAAACTGGTGCGAGCTACAGAGCAATTGGAAGCGGCTTCGGGTTTACCATCTACGAAATTCGAATGAAGCTGGATCGGGCAGTAGGCAACCTTCGCTCTGGCGTAGACTACTGGGTGACGATGGCGCCTGTTGGCAACGGCGCAGGTCGCGCGTTTGTTTGCACGACCAGTGGTGCGGGCGCGATTGGCTCCCCGATCGGCGGCGACGACGGTCTCTTCGACTCCTCCTACTTTGGTGTAAGCTGGGGCCGTGCATCCGACTTCGTGGGTGCTGGCAACGCTAACTTTGCCTATGGTGTTCAGGCAGTTCCTGAGCCTGCGAGCATGCTCGCGCTGGGCACAGGTCTGATGAGCCTGGTTGCGCTGCGCCGACGCCGTGCACGCGCTGCCTAAGTCCAGAAGGTAGATGCCTTTCAGCAAGGCGCGTGGGGAAGTTCCCCGCGCGCCTTTGTTTTTTCGATTCACTGTCCGCCCTTGCCGCCCACTGGCGCATACTCATCCACTTCTTCGGTCGTGTGGTAGCCCAACTCGTGTTCGATGGTCTCCGCCATCGAGCCGCGCTTGCTCCAGTAGACCGAGAACAGCAGCGCGCCGACCGCCACTGCCGTGACGCCCGTCCGCACGGCGTCGGGCAACGGCTGAATCACAATCGGCGCAATCAGGATGGCGACGAGGTTCATCACCTTGATCAGCGGGTTCAGCGCGGGTCCTGCGGTGTCCTTGAACGGGTCGCCGACGGTATCGCCGATCACGCCCGCCTTGTGCGCGTCGGTGCCCTTGCCGCCGAGGAAGCCGTCCTCGATGCGCTTTTTGGCGTTGTCCCACGCGCCGCCCGAGTTCGCCAGCAGCACCGCCAGCAACTGCCCCGACAGAATCGCGCCCGCGAGGTAGCCGCCCAGCGCCTGCGCGCCCGTGAACACATATTGGCTGCTGCCAATCGTCACAGGCGACGCGCCGATGCTCAGCCCGAAGCCGACCGCAACAGGCAGCGCAATCGCGAGGATGCCCGGTCCCAGCAACTCCTTCTGCGCCGCCGCCGTGACGATTTCCACGCAGCGCCCGTAGTCAGGCGTCTCCGTGCCCTGCATGATGCCCGGCTTCTCGCGGAACTGGCGACGCACCTCGTGAATCATCTCGAACGCCGAGCGCCCGACCGCCATAATCGAGAACGCGCTGAACAGGAACGGCGCCGCACCGCCAATCAGCAGCCCGATAAACACCACAGGCACATCCACAGGCAGCCCGCCAAACGAATCTTTCAGCGCAACGCCGTTTTGGGTGGCGATGTTAATCAACTCCACGAGGCGCGAGTCTTCCACGAACGAGTGGAACAGCGCGACCGCTGCCACCACCGCCGTCGCAATCGCGAAGCCTTTGGTCAGCGCTTTGGTCGTGTTGCCCACCGCATCCAGCCGATGCACAATCTTGTCGCCCGTCAAGCCGCCCGCTGCAG
>Ga0197142_1001566_pt1 | contig 20789 bp, 16 predicted proteins | sample GBS60_MetaG_FD_148614 | JGI IMG/M metagenome (GOLD analysis project Ga0197142, IMG submission 148614) | Sediment microbial communities from Great Boiling Springs, Gerlach, Nevada, United States - GBS 60_MetaG | ecosystem: Environmental > Aquatic > Thermal springs > Hot (42-90C) > Sediment... | reverse complement strand
CAGGTGCACTTTTACCTTTGTCGAGAGTGTCTTACATGTGCTATAATTAGCCGCATTTCAATTAAACGAGGGAAGTCAGGATTGGCAGAAATCACGCCTTTTAGAGGTATACGCTACAATCAGTCGATTGTCGGAAATCTGAGCAAAGTTACATGCCCACCTTATGATGTTATTTCGCCTGAAGACCGGGTGTACTATCATCAATTACACCCGTGTAACTTTGTACGGCTAGTTCTGGGCGAGGAATTTGAGAACGATAACGAACATAATAACCGCTTCACACGCGCTCGCGATTATCTGGCACTTTGGCTAGAGCAAGGCATACTCAAACAAGACCCTGAACCAGTATTATACATATACCAACAACAATACGAGATAGAAGGAAAATTGCGCTCGACGCGTGGTATAGTCTGTGCTGTAAAATTGCACGACTATTCCGATAAAGTCATATTGCCACACGAAAACACACTTGCTAAGCCCAAATCACAACTTATACAACTCATAAGAGAGACAAAAGCCAATTTGGACTCTATTTATGCTCTTTATGCGGACCAGGCCGGTGTACTCGAAAAGATAATGGACCAAGTCATGAGCCAAGCACCTAACGCTGAAGCTAAGGATAAGGACAACGTCAAACACGCTCTGTGGATAATGAGCGAACCAGACTGGATTCAGCAATGCGTAGATTTCCTTGCAGATAAACAGATCGCCATCGCCGACGGCCATCATCGCTACGAGACATCGCTTGCTTATCGCGATGAGGTACGAAGCAAACTCGGTTACAATGGCGACGATTGTCGCGAGCTTGCATCCGATTACACTTTAATGACCTTGGTGAACGTCTACCAGCCCGATATGACTATTTTTCCCACACATCGCTTAGTTGGCAACCTTCCGGACGAGGCTGTTGCAAATCTCGAGAACCAACTTAGCGAGCTATTTGAGATAGGAATTAGCTCTCCAGACCGATTGCTTGCGGACATGGCTCGATTGAGCGCTATTGGTATGTACTGCAAGGGCAAAGCACGAACGCTTAAACCTAAGCCGGAGGTCAAGTCTCTTCTTCAGGGAAGCAAAGCAAGTCGTGATCTCGAGCTTAATGTGCTCCACGATATAGTTTTGGAACGAATGCTTGGCATAGATGAAGACAAGCTCAGGAACCAAACACACATAGTTTATACGCGCGACCCGAAGGAAGCAATCGATTTGGTTGATGTAGGTAAACGGCAATTAGCATTCCTGCTCAACAAAATCGACGTCAAGTCGGTTTTGGAAATAGCATCAGCAGGCGAGCGGATGCCGCAGAAGGCCACCTATTTTTATCCGAAGCTTCTGAGCGGCCTGGTGCTGAGAAAATTGGCATGACAAAAGCATAATCTGCGCATTTTGTGACTCATCTATAACATTGTTCAGCCAAAAGGCAAAATTATCAAACTAGCGTTTCGGTTGCCTGGTAGACGGGTATAAGACTCGTGCCTACGGGACGGTGCCGACCTGGCAAGATAGCCGTCCTCTATTGCCCCAAGCAGGTGGCGCCTTGACCGCACCACCTGCTTATAACTTCTCTGCAACTAGCGTGAACAGGAAGCAACTCCTCAGAACAACACTTGCAAAAGCGGATATAGCAGGAAACGAAATAGCCCACCCTATTCATCAAACACATACAGTCCATACAAGAAAGTACGAAAGCATCAACTCGGAATAACATCCATATAGCGAAAGAACTATTCGCGTCAGGTATAGAGTACGATTGACACGAACTATCCGCTTAGGGGCACATCGAAGATTGCGTAGCGCAACTAAACCGTGACTACAGCTTCAATCTGGGCAGTGAATATTAAGATAGACATGCTGTGTATAGAGGCCATAGAAAACGTTACGGATGGGGTGTTCTACTGTATTTGCAATAATAATTGTATTTTTAGAAGACTATTTGTTAAAGTAACGATTTAAGAGCGTGTTGGTTGAGACGAAATAAAAGGGCAACGTTAGCCGCACACTTCGTTGCTACGACCCTGAGAGTTCAACAACACCAACTATCGAGTCGCCGAACAATCCAAGTATACTTAGGCAACACAAATCATTCTTCCCGAGCAAATAAACTGCTGTCACTCGCACTTAGTTTGGTAGATCACGGTCAGTTGAACAATGACGTTATTGATTGGTCCTCGTGTACTCGCCTAATAGCCTCGGCAAATATCGACGACACAGAAAGAACCTTGAACTTATCCGGTGCCCCAATTCTGAGAGGAACGGTATCCGTCACAACCACTTCTTTTATTTCCGGCCTATCTAGGTTTTGGAAACACGAGCCGGTAAATAAACCGTGCGTGGCAGCAACGTATATCTCTGGTCTGCAGCCGTGTTCTAACAAAGCGTCTACACATTCTACTATGCTGCCACCAGTGCGAATCATGTCTTCTATAATTACAGGTGTCTTGCCTGCTACATCGCCTGCAATATGCGTTACTGCCGTAACAGGATGACAAGTACCGTCTTCATTCTCTACGCGCTGATCCGGATGAAACTTATATCCCACAGCCAGGGGCGCTCCAACCCTACTTGACACTTGACGTACGTGTTTTGCCCGACCCTCGTCCGGAGAGACGAATACCATATTGGATAATCCTTTATTGGCAAAGTACTGGCTGAAAGTTGGAATTGCAGTCAAGTGATCTACCGGGATGTTGAAGAACCCTTGTATAGCACCTGCATGAAGATCCATGGTTACTACTCGATTGGCACCTGCGGTTGTGAGTATATCGGCAACCAACTTAGCCGTAATAGGTTCGCGGGGAGCATCTTTCTTTTCCTGGCAAGCATAGCCGTAGTATGGTATAACCGCCGTGATACTCCTGGCAGATGCTCTCTTAAGGGCATCTATTAAGATGAGCAACTCCATCAAGTTCGCATCGACGGGCGGACAAGTCGGCTGTATGACAAAAGCATCTACACCCCGAACCGACTCCTCAAACTTGACATAACATTCACCGTCACTAAACCTGCGAATTTGAAGCTTGCCCAACGGAACGTGGAGGTAGTCAGCTATATCCCGTGCTAGTTCCGGATTAGCCGTTCCGGCAAATATTTTGAGGTTGTCATCCGCGGCCATGGCTGCCTCCTACGCTCTTTTACTGAGATATAAAGAGATAGCCTATAAAGAGAGATAGCCCTGCGGCTTTCATCACCAGGACAGGGAAACACGCCCATTATATTAAGAGAGGCACTTTCTTTGCAAGCGTGTTTAAGAACTGCGGAAACTTCAGACTTACTGAACTCGATGTTTGCTCCTAGACCCACTACAAGTGTTGTGAAGAGTCTCCTATCTCTGGATTATACGCCGCCAACTCTCCCATCCACGCTGCCGAGCATACCGAGTTTTCAAAGTTCTTGAATATTCCTCCGTCAAAGATGTACCTCGCGGCTTCCGCAGCGGACGACGCTACAAAAGTATGGCTCTTGCCATCTATCCGGTTCATCTCATAAGTACAAATAAAATGACAGGAGTTCTCTTCTAGGCCAAACGATTCTATCTCCACACCATCAACGCGCACTATTCCTAGAAAACCATGGTTCTCTGATACAATTCCGGCAATGCGAGGCGTGTTGAACTCGTCGTGTTCATAGCCCATTTCAGTTAGGACTTCCTGAAGCGCAACGTCCGGTTGAACGCCAGTCTCAAGCTTTTCAAAAATAGGATCGGTATGAGTTCCATTGGAAACTACTACACCGTTCTTAGAAACACGCAAACAGTTGTAAGCTATGTAAGGATTCTTCTTCATATCCTCCGGATCTATTGGCTGTATTGAAATCATTGCATCGCTAATCCGTGCAACTCTATTTGGAAATGATCTAGACGACACTCTGTATGCTACAAATGGTCGGTTAGCTTTTCCGACCGCAACTATTCTTCCAACGTACACTTTTCTTCCTCCTAAATCTTGCTTACAATCCAATAACGCGCTCTGCATTCTCGAAGTATATTTTCCTAAGCACTTCGTCGGGTAGACCTAGCCCGTATATACGCCACCTGCTATAGCCCCAGCGACCAATGTAGTCGGGATATTCAAAATATTCGTCACGGGTTTCTAGAAAACGGAAGTAACAACGATATATGTCGGCTCGAACCGGCATATCTATTCCGAAGAGAATACGGTCCTGGTATGCAATAAAGAAATCCCGTGCAGTATATGGCTGCCTACCAAGCTCATCAATTCTGGCCGAAAAGTCAATCACCACGTTGGGAAAGCGATCCAAAAGCCGAGCCACAGAATCCAAGTCCTCAGGGTTATTGGCAACATGTGGCAAAATAAAGCGCGTCTGCGGGTGAATTGCTATTACTCGATTACGTTGTTCCAAAAGTTCCCACTTGGAGTAGAATGAGCCATAAAAACTCCACGCAGGGAATTCCTGTAAAGTAAGATAGTGCTCATTGCGCTCATCAACAGGCAGGAAGAAGGCTACAGGGTCAGAAACATGAATTAACACTGGCTTACCTAGCTCCCCAGCCCGCCGCCATATAGGAAACAGTCGCTCGTCATCCACCGGAATATATCTTCCGTCGCTGTCCTTAAAGAATAGGCCAAGCTCCTTTGTTACCTTAAGACCAAGAGCACCCTTAGCGACATCTTCCTCAAAATGTTGGATGCAGCGATCAACAAAATCATCGGTGAGCAGCACAGGATCGTTCCACTGTGCAAAATCGGCCATAGTAAAAGCAGCAAACCTTCCCGGATAGGGCTTTACATACGCCGCAATGTAGCTATCGATCTCACGCCGCTCTATAGTATAGCAGTTGTTCTTAAGTGGCAGTGTAGCATTTCCGGTAACATTGACAAAAGTTCTTACACCAACTTCGTCCATTACTTTGAGCATCTCATCGGGCGGTAAATCGCCGAAGAGATGGTTATGTGCATCTATCACCGGAAACTTAGCCTTCTCAGGCGTATTGTCCGGACGCTTCAGCATTGGCTCAGGTTTGAAGTCTCTAATATCCATAGCTATTTAGTTGATTGCGACAGATTTATAACTACTGGAAATATCACCTGTGTGATCCGTGAAGACACTTGCTACGTTTGAGCTTCTTACAGCGTTATTGCCGTAATGCCCGTCATTTCGCAAAAATCTACGAGTGCCGGATACAAGTGCTCTCCATAACCCAAACAAGCATATTCATTGGTCCACACCTGCAACAGGTTTTCTATGTCGCAGTGGACCTTGACAAAGCCATGCGGCCAAAACGGAATGCCGCACTCCTCTCTTCTCTTCTCAATTTGATCGGCCGGCGGTTCGAAAATAGAACATCTAGTTATGGCCATAATAAAATCGCCTTCCACTCTGCCAAGCCTCGCCAAAACCCCCTCGCCAACTTTACAAACGAGGCTCACCGACAAACCTCCGGCCTCACCCTCTGTTGGGATGCCATGTTCGGCAAATCCTGCTGGGCCGAGCTTTCCTGCAAGCGACGGCGGGCAAGCGCCATCGCCAATGATCTTGATTTCATTAGTTGCCTTATCAATGTGCTGAAGATCACCATAGTAAACAGGCTCATTAGACAGCTTCGTAAGCAGCAATACTGTAAGGGCTGTGTTAAAGTCGCCAAGAGTCGATGTCCCGTAGCCATCCTCTAGCATCATACTTTGAGCGAAACAAGTGGCACAATAGTCGTCACCAAGACCCGGAAAACTTTGAATTGTATAGAAGTCCCACTTCTCCTTTTGCACAATTTTCTTAATTGCGAGATAAAGCCGCATTGATCGCTCATTAACAAGATTCCTATCTGGAATCGTGCCAAAAAGCTGCTTAATTCGTGGCTCCAGCGCTTTGATCTCATCTTCGGTAATGCCCTCTGCAGTCCTAATAAGCGCAGTTGTATCGCGAGAATCGATATCTATGCCAAACATCCGCATCCATTGCGATGGATCGGCAACACCGCATGTCTGTCCCATTCCTCGTCCGCCAAATGTGCCGATCGTAGACATATTAAGCCACTGCTTCATATGGGCTGCGCGGCAGAAGGATACTATGCGATCAATCGCACTTGAATCATCTGCTGATCCGTAGACGAATTTGTGTGGTATGCCTACTTCCATTAATGCGCCATGCATTACAAGACCACCAACCGGCCTCCAACCCTGACTACCTGGATGCGTCCAGATTAGCACGCCCTTGCCAGTCATTGCGAAATCGCGTATGGCTCCGATCAGATGCGCAGCCCAAACCCATGTTCCCGAGAACAATATTACGCAGTCAACGTTATCGTCGTCCTTCATCCTTTTGAGAGCAGCACGAGCCTCTTCCTTCGAAGCAATGATAACATCGTGCTCAATTAGCTCTACTCCCGCGTCGCGAAGAGCTTTTTTAGAGCTATCTATAATAGAATCGTCTATGAAAGGTTTGCCCATAGGGTCCTTCAGGCCGTCCTTATGAACTCCGTAAACGATAAATCCTGCTTTGGGTGTGATCATTTTCTCCCATCCTTTCGATAGAATTCGCTAATCATCGGATACAGATTTAAGTATTCCGGGAACACCTTATTATAGTGCTCTGCCCTTTGCTGATTAGGTTCTACTACTTCAGTCAATCGAACCCATCGCTGGGCAATTTTGGTTACATCTTCACCTGAAACTGCCGCACAAGCCAGCATAGCAGCTCCCATGCATCCGGCTTCGGTCACCTCGGCAATACCTATAGGGCGATTCAAGACATCTGCTTTGAGTTGAATCCATTTGCGATTCCTCGCACCACCACCTGTTGCCGTAAGTTCCCGAACCCGCGCGCCAGATCGTTCTAGGATGTCGAGATTTAGTCTCATTTCAAGCGCGACTCCCTCCAGCAACGCGCGTAGTATTTCTGACCGCTTCGTTGTAAGCCTAAGTCCCAATATAGCGCCTTTCGTCTCGGTATCGAAGTAAGGCGTACCAGAAGGAGTAAAATAAGGCAGCACAATAAGCGAGGTAGGCTCGGATGCCATTTCATTTAAAAGGATATCGTATGCGTTTAACCCAGCAATAGAAGCCTTTTGAACCTCCTGTTGCCCCAACTCGTCCCGAAACCACTGAAGCAAATTGCCACCCGTAAGACTGTAGGCAACCGTAGTATACATTCCCCTCACAGTGAAGTCGTAAGTACAAAGGTTTTTGCTCATCAATTCATCGCTGAAAATCGGCTCATCAAACGCTGGCGTAATGCACTCAACTGTCCCAATGCCATATACTGCTCTATCGGTAGATGCCACCCCCGCTCCTAGAGCGCAACACGGCTGGTCGTGACCGCCCGCAACAACAGTCACATCATCCGAAAGGCCGAGGTCTCTCGCTATTTGGTGCGGCAATTTACCAACAATCTCGCCGGAAGCCAAAGGTTTTGCCAATCTTGAAGCTTCAAGCCCCACAGCACTCAAAATCTCTTCTGACCACTCGTGCTTGCACACATCAAAGAGCATTGTTCTACCCGCAAGCGGCCAACTTACGACAGGCTCCAATCCCAACTTGTAGTGCATCAAATCTTCGAAACAATAAAACGCATTCGCACGCTTCCAAATATCCGGTCGATTATCTCGGAGCCATAAAAGCTTGAACAGGGTGAACATTGGATGCGCAGTATGACCAGTTATAAGATAGAGCTTCTCTGCACCAAACTTCTCGGTCCAAGTGCTTGCTATCGCTGCCGCTCTCGAATCCGAAGAGACCATAGCATTGCCGAGCATTTCGCCGTCCGAGCCAATTGGCGTGAAGGCTTCCCCCTGGCTTGATATAGCTATTGCGCAAACAGGATCTTCATTAATGGAACCTGCCGCTTCTCGGATCACATCAAAGCAGCCACTAATTACGCGCTCAGAATCAAGCTCAGCAAAGCCCTCCTGCGGAGAAATTACCTGATACTCTCGACGTGAGGAACTTAGTTGACGCCCGCAATCATCAAATACCACCGCCTTACATCCGGTCGTCCCTATGTCAAGTCCTAGATAGCTCATACGTACCACATCTCTAGATAACCTGCAACTATTTTCTTCATCTCCTCAAACACGATTCTTTGCCTATATACTGTCGTGAAGTAGTCAAGGTTTGGAGGACTCTCGCGGTCGGCCCTAGGCCCCAGGTACCCATCTTCGAATAATCTGCCAGCAACTCTTGGCCCGGCGACTTTGGCAGCATTGATCACCATATCTTCAAGAAGAACAAGCGATGAGTCCCGCTCCAGCGCGGTCCAAATGTTAACTTTGCATACGCCGTCTGAAAACAGATTTCTAACCTGGTCGTTAGTAACCGACGATGTTCCATGTAAAACGATTTTGGGACCTATCCTATCCTTTATTAGCCTAGCAAGACTACCGTGATACTCTAGATTTTTAGCACTCGCGCGGTGCTCTGTTCCAAGATTCGCAACGATGAAATCCACACCAGTTTCACGCATATAGCGTTCGGCATTCTCTGGAGTAGTTAGATTGCTAACCTCATTACCGCCAGCATCGACAATTTCATCACACGCTCCCTCAACGACGATTTCATCGCCATATTCTTCAACGAAGCGCGCCGTAAGTTTAATGTTCTCATCGAAAGGTAAAGCTGAAGCATCAAACATTATGGACGAAAATAACCGAAAATCCCACTTCAGAAGATCCGCGTTCAGATCAGGTTGAACATGATCGAGGTGGGACATCACGCAAAGTTTGGCAAAGGGCGAATCACAATCGGTCAAAACGCGAAGATCAGCCATCCAAAGCTTTAGCCCCATTCGCCAGTCGCCTGTAAGAGTGTAGTTGAGAGTTTGGGACCGATGAGAGTAAAGATTTGTGATTGCAATAGCGACAGGAATGTCTGGAATGCCAATAAGATCAGCGTAATCTTTTGTCGCGGACAATATGGCCTCGATTGTTGTAAGGTTTTCCGCGCAAAATGTAGGCACAACCCATCCGCGCTCAGCCGCACGAACATAGGTGTCAAGAACAGCATTTCTTTCCGTGATTAAAGGCATACTTAATAACTCCGCATAGTTTTCTTGGGCTTTATATAATTAGTCGCCAGCCAGCTCCAACGCTCTCATTCTGAACTCCATCGGTGGACAGCAATAGACCACCTTCAAACGCCCCGTTAACCACAATTGGTTACGAAGTCGCTTGACGGACTCACTTTGCAACGCGCAATCACCAATAAGGATCACGCGGCCGTCAATATCCGTTTCAACTTGGGGATCTTTACCGAACACGATGGTGAGCTTATCATCCGGATCAAGAACGCCTTCAGCTATTAGCCGGTCGATTCCACGCCTGATGTAGTATTCGCAGCCCTTACAGTATTCACCGGTACGAACGCGCAAACCTGGGAATCGCTCTTCAGATATTTCAATGTCCGGGCGCGCGAAATTATGTGCAATATTGTCTAACTTTTCACCAACAACATGGATATGTTCTCTGTCGCCAATACCAAGGCCTTGCTCATGTGCAAGTCGCGTTGTATCCGATTCCAGGTTTGCTAGGCCCATCACTGCTTCTCCAATGGCGTCTACTGCCACCGTATCAGTGCCGGCAATAATAACTTTAGTTTCCACAGGCCATCCCATATCAGCATGATCGCCTTCCTGTCCGCGAACTCCATCAATAACCGTAAGTGCCGGCTTATGATAGCGAAGTATATCAACTAGTTTCTGCGAAATGCGATAGTAGTCGTGGCCAAATAGTTTGTCCTCATCTGAAATCGTTCCATGAAGATTCTTGATACCAAGCGTAGTCAGCGTTAAGCTGTGGTTCTTAAGGACGGGGACATTGATAAGCACCTCGGCTTCATAAATCGTCCTTGGCACCCTTGCTTTTTTGAGCACGACAGCATCTGGATTCGAAACCTCGATAAACTCGTCCTCCTCCAGATAGACAATATCCGCGCCGTTATCAAGTGCCGCTCGATCCATCCCTGTCGCTTCGAAACATGCCCGTGTAGTTTGCGCAGCCTTTCTGAAAAGAGCAGTGGAAATACTTCGTCCCTCTGCTACAGTCACCTTACTCGCCCCGGCTGCCAATGCCAATTTGATCAGGGCTCCTATTACCCGCGGATCAGTTGTCGTAGGAGGTGGCAAAGGGCAATACACATTAGGCTTGAGCACAACGTGCTTGCCTACGCAAAGGTCCAAGAAATCACACGCATCATATACACATCTGCGCACGGCGGCGTCGATGGAATCACTGTTATTAACATCCTCGATCTTACTAACCGCCACAATAGATTTTTTTGTCAAACTCAACTTCTCTTTCATCCAAACAGGTACCGAGCTCATTATATCATTAAGCACTTGATTTTGGCTATTCTGCCCTTTTCCAGAACCGGTAGTTTGTTGCCTTCGATTTTGACTCCGTCCATTTCCAGCCTTGCTGCGCCGTGTTGGACGTGATTCGGGTTTGCTACCTCTATTTCGTATGTAGCACCGCGGAATCTGCGAATAACTTTGAATCTGTCCCAATTATCAGGAATACACGGATCCACAATCAGGCCGTCATATGTAGGACGAATTCCAAGGATATAGTCAAGCGCAACTCGGAACATCCAAACTCCAGAACCCGTTAACCAAGAATGGCTTGCCTGTCCGAATGTGGGATGTTCATCGCTGGTGACGTATTCCGAATAAACATACGGCTCCATCTTATACAGATCGGGGTCTGACTCAGCCTGCACCATTGGCATACACTTGCGATAATAATCGTATGCCCTGTTGCCTTCGCCAATTATGGTATTCGCAAGAATTGCCCATGCAGCGACGTGATTAAAGATTGAACCGTTTTCTTTCTTGCCCGGCATACACCTAGTTGCCAATCCCACACCAGGGTCTACCTGTGTATAACTTGGGGATAAAATCTTTGGCCCTCTGAGAGTTATCAACAGCCTATCGGCTGAAGACATTGCAAGTTGGCCGCGTCTATCATCCGCTACACCCGATATAACCGCCCAGCTCTGAGCGTTCATGAATATCCGGCCTTCCTTGTTTCGACTAGAACCTATAACATCCCCGTCATCTCGAATTCCGCGAATGTACCACTCGCCATCCCAACATCGTTCATTAATTGCCTGCCTCACCAGCTCATATTCGTTTCGATAGCGTTTTGCAGTTTCTGCAAGATACGAAGTGCTCGGACAAATGACTTGGCGCGTTAAATATTCCAGAAGCTCAGCCGTCTCTCGTAATATGTAGCATAAGAAATGGGCAACCCACACACTTTCGCCTTTTCCCTTCCGGCCGACATAGTCCAGAGTGTCGTTCCAGTCACCGGGACCAAACTTCGGAAGATGGTTTTCTGTAAGCTGACTCAGTACATAATCTACTGCCCGAATTATGTGGTCGAGCACATCTGCCTCGCCTTCGTCCTGGAATGGAACTACGTTCGTGAGAAATTCCCAATCGCCGGTTTCCTTTAGATAGTTAATCACGGCAAACGGAAGCCACAATGGAGTATCCGAATGGCCGGTTTTCTCCCCTTGACCTGTAAGTTTGAAATAGTTGTGTAACGTGCTGCCATCTCGGAATTGATGAGAGAGAACTTCTTTGATCCTATCTGCCACTAACGCGGGCTTTGAGAGCAATGGCCCCATTAGGTCCTGGCACTGATCTCTTATTCCAACACCAAAAAGTAGACCTCCGTGGTAGTAGCCGGCGTTTCTGTTTGCATTGAATGTCACCCAACTCTGCCGCTTCCCCCAAATATTGACAATCATGTTCATTTCTCGATCGGGAGTCTCAACCTGAACTGACGACAAATACTCTCTCCAATAGACACAAACTTTCTCAAGAGCTGCTCGAGCTGAAGCAGGAGAACGATACTTGCCTATAAGACTAAGCGCTGTATCTCGATAGTTCTCTGCAGGCACGCAAGCTAAAAGCACTACAAACTCCGTTTCTTGTCGCGGCTCAAGCAACACCTCGCTCTGAAGTGCCGCACAGGCATCACCCGCCGTTATATCCGTATTGGAAAGCAGATCATTTTCAATTCCTATTGGATTCTGTTCACTGCGCCACTTGCCTATAAATGCATCCTTCAGACAGTCCCAAGATTCAACCTGCAGATCAGTTGTAAATACGACGTATCTATCCCATCCCTGATTTGGCTGCTCCACCGATACTCCCCGATGTGTAACCCAATAGTTCTTTGTCGCATATATAGCATTGCCTGTACGTTCGAAGTGTGCAAGATTGAAATGCTGATCGTTGGGTTGGTTAATGAGGTCAACCAACGCGTGTCCAAGGCATAGTTCTACGTAGGAATAGACGTGCAGGCGCTTAGGCTCGAAGCTCTCGTTCTGGAGCTTCACCAACCATATTTCCAAATCATCGTCAAGAGGCACGAAATACGTAATCTCGCTTCGGATGTCTCTATGAAGCATCTTAATGGTCTGGTAACCCATTCCAACGCGACACTCGTATTCCCGCGGCTCATGAGCAGTTGGCTGCCAGGAAATGCTCCAGTATATATCGTCGCTATCTTTGAGGTAAACATATCTGCCGGGTCGGTCCCACGGAAGCGAGTTATAACGAAACCGCGTAATGCGGCTATCGCGTGGGTCCATCCAATAGCTGAAACCTCCACCTGTATTGGAAACAAGACCGGTATAGCGGCCGTTTGATATATAGTTCACCCACGGTGCAGGAGTATCAGGTCTTGTGATCACGAACTCCATGCCGTCTTCGGAGAAGTATCCGTACTTTTCTAGAGCCATCCGAGACCTCCGGTTGCATCTGTATACGCCGACCAGATTGTACCACGGCCAACTAGCAGTCCTCAAGTAGATCTTGATTCTCAAACGAGTTAGCCTTGCTTGACAATCTCGACTCCGAGCGGTATACTTAGGTCGTTCTTGAAGTGTGTGTCGGGGAGTAGCGCAGCTTGGTAGCGCACCTGAATGGGGTTCAGGGGGTCGCAGGTTCAAATCCTGTCTCCCCGACCAACAAATAAAAACAGTTCTCTACACGAATTGACCCTGTTGGAGTTCCGACAGGGTCTTGCTATTTATAAGTGCAACAAAGCAGGTTTTTGAATATTGTTCTAAGAACAAAGTCTTGCAATGCTTGATATATTCGAAGCTGTTATACGCCAACACTCTTTTTTATTTGTAATCCATCATCGCCGTGATCTGTTTATTAAATCAAGATAATTTGGATAATTTGCAAGAGAACTCCTGTATACGTGTAAGGAGTATGACCTTAGTTGCATTGTCCTTCGCTGCGGGAATACTGGCAAGCGAACATTTGTCTTCGGTTGTCTGTTGTATAGCTGCAGCGATCCTGGCTTGCTGTGCACTTCTTTCGTCTGATCGCCAAAAGAGTGGTGCCGCATTGATCCTAATAGCTATTTTCGTAATCGGTGCTCTTCGCCATGCCCAAAACAGCAAGATATGCCCCGACGATATCTCGCGATTTGCGAGCAAGACAACGGCAATTGACGGCACTGTTGCCTCAGATCCCGACATAGACAAAGATCGCATTCGATTTATGTTTCGTGCGGACAAAGCCCAAATCGATCAGCATTGGCAACCGGTTTCCGGTAAGATAATGGTGAGTTTGTACACGGACAAGTGGAGTGCGGTCCCCAGCCTGGAGTACGGTTCTCGTATTAGGCTATTGTCACCTTTGCATCGGCCTCGCGATCCGACCAACCCAAATGCTTTTTCCTGGCGACGATATCTAGCCAGGCAGGGTATTTATGTGTGCGCATACGTTAGCAAGCAATCACAAATACGGCTATTACCAGGAATTTCAGGAAATCCAATAGTACGCCTAGCACTCCGCACGCGACATTTCTTGGCACGCAGCATAGAAAAAATCCACCCGCCGAACGAGGCTTCCGTTGTAGTTGGAATGGTTCTGGGAACTTATGCCTATCTCCCTCCTGAAACCTTTCGCAATTTTTCTCGTACTGGAACGTTGCATTTGCTGGCTGCATCCGGTTACAACTGCTATATAGTAGTGCTTCTAGCCGGGCCTATTCTGCAAATGGCACGTATAATGCCAAATCGACGCAATATTATTATGATTTTTCTCCTATTTGCATATCTCTTAATTGCAGGGGCAAGGCCATCACTGGTACGGGCTGCTATTATGGCATCGCTTTTCTTGCTAGCCCCTCCACTGCGTCGAGTTGCAGACATCGCAAATGTGTTACCAACCGCCGCATTCGTGATGCTGGTGATAGATCCGTCCGATCTTTTCGATGTAGGATTCCAACTTTCGTTCTCATCAATCATCGCACTTATCACGGTCGTGCCAATCATCCGGCTGCTTATAAATCGACCGGCGCGTGACAACCGCCCAAGCAAACGCTATAGAAAAGTAACTTTAGTTCTTGCCCGTAGCATTCTTGGCGGTATTGGTGCTGCTGCAGTTGGAACAACCGCGATTACTCTAGTAACGGCACCGATAGTAGTACACTACTTCAATCACATCTCACTAGTATCGGTACCTGCTAATATGGTTTTAGCCCTAGGTGTTCCGTTAATTTTCGCAGACGGGGTCTTGTCTCCAATCGGCGCCTATGTAGCTCCTTTCGGCAAACTACTGGGCAAAGCAGGCACTTGGTTAGTGGACAAGATGCTATACATTGTAAACAGTTTGGGATCACTCCAATATTCTGATATGCCAGTTGCAAGTCCGAGCGTCACAGCCATAGTAGGATATTATCTTGTGCTGTATAGCCTCTTGAGCTTTGCGAGGTCTCGATATGATCAGGAATAAGCCCTGGATGATTATATTCATTGCAGGCTTCATTAACATATGCATTTGGATATATGCTCTCGTACCGCGCGAACCACTGCTGAGCCTAGTATTTTTGGATGTGGGTGAGGGAATGTGCGCAATTGCAAGAACTCCTTCGGGCAAGACGATGATAGTAGACTGCGGAACATCTAGCTGGAGACACCCGGAGCATGTGGGTGAAAAACTGGTTGTACCTTATCTTCACAGCCTGGGCATTCGCAAGATAGATGTGGCCGTACTCACGCACCCACATGCCGACCATGTCTCCGGCTACTCAGGACTGTTGAGAATAGTACCAGCTCGCCGAGTTCTGGATATAGGAGCAAAACATCCCTCGCCTTATTATACAGATTTCCTCAAAGCAATTCGGGAAACGAAAGCAATCTACCACATCGCACGTAGAGGTCAAGTTATTGATATGGGTGATGGTGTGAAAGCGAAAGTATTAAACCCGAATACGTTGCAAGACTACATGGATCTCAACGATCGATCGATCGTACTCAGACTCGTCTACGGCCGAGTGGCCTTCATGATCACAAGCGACGCTGGAGAACAAATCGAACACTCTATGATTTTGGCTGGTATGCCGTTGCGGTCGCAAGTACTCCAAGTTGGGCATCATGGCTCGGAAGAAGCCAGTTCTCTCGAGTGGCTTTCTGCTGTGAATCCGAAAGTTGCTGTGATATCGTGCGGTCGAAACAACGAATACGATCACCCTTCGCGAGAAGTAATATCACGTCTGCAATCGCGAGGCGTTCGAATCTACCGAACCGACGTGCACGGAGCTATAGCATTCACAACTAACGGAAAAACAATTGCTGTGCGGCACTTCGCTGTTCCGTAATACTACGGGAATAACGCTCAAACCCTCATATATATCTTCGGCAATGCCATAATAATCAATAGATATGGGCTATTCCATAAACGGTCAGTGATGCCTCTTTCGTGCAAGGAGAATTGCGAAAAATGCAACTTCTGGACCTCGACAAAATATCTCCAGCTTCTGATCAGCCAAGAAAGACGTTCGACCAAGGCACATTGCTCGAGCTTGCCATGTCTATACGAGAACGTGGCGTGCTTGAACCAATCGTTGTGCGTCCAGTGGGAAATGATCGCTACGAGATAGTGATGGGCGAGCGTCGATGGCGGGCTTCTCAAATGGCAGGGCTTACTCAAATTCCTGCGATAATTCGCGAGATGAGCGATGAGGATGCGTCGACTGACGCACTTGTAGAAAACTTTCAGCGAGAAGACCTTAATCCTGTCGAGCGCGCAAGGGCTATCAAGAAACTTCTCAACTTCATGAGTTGGGAAAAATGCCTAAAGACGCTAGGAGTAGCGGACTCAACTATGCGCCGCTACCTAGACCTCTTGGACCTGCCGGAGTCTGTTCTTAACGAATTGATCGAGAAGCCGCGTGAGGGTGAAGGCGACTTTCTGGAAGGACATGCATTACTGCTGAGACAGCTCAACGGCAACGAAAAAGTTCAGTTGCGCCTGGCAAAAAAAGTGAAAGCAGAAAAGCTTTCTACTGAGGACCTCAAGAAGATCATAGGAGCAATTACCGAAGTACCCAGCAAGACTGAAGCTTTTCTCAGAGTGCCGGTTAGTGTTACAGAGGAAATTCTTCGGAGTTTGGCTCGGCAGGGAAAGCGAAAGAAACCCTATCAGCCCAAAACAGCTGAGGCCCATCTTCGGTCTTTGCAGAAGGCCTGTACTGCTGTTTTGGATCTGCTGGATGAACGTGTAGCACAATATCTGTCGACTACACAGATGAATCAGATGCTAAGTGCCACGGCAGATCTGGCAGAGCAGATACTCAAGTTTAACGCCAGCATGAGGGAATGTCTAAAGAAGACTGATCGAGACTTTCGTGAAGTCTATATTCATTGCCCTCTGTGCGGGCGAATTGAGTTGATAGGGAGTCTGAGATGTAGCGTTTGTTGGAGCGTGCTGCGAAGATGCTTAGACTGCGGCAATTACGATAAAACTTATCAAAGATGTGCAAAGACTGGTTACGCAGTATACATGTCGGATGCTGAAAGCCCAGACGAAAATTCATTATCATTCAAGTGTGAGCATTACTCTCCCATATTTGAAGTGTCCGCTGCTGCTTAGCTTGCTGTAGTCGAACTTGTCTTGCCGTTATTTGGGGCGGGTGTTGAAAAACCCCGCCCCAAATAAAGTTCATGGATCTAAAAATAATACGTTAATAAAAATAGTACGTTAGAGGAAGCATAGTACGGCATGCCGAAATCTGGTTTGGGATTTTGGTGATTTGATACTCACTTGTTTCTCTAACTTCCTACAATCGACCTTTTAACTATGCTTGGGAGGTGCTCATTTTGTGCATTAAGTGCGAGTGTTCTTCTCCAACCCCGCTTTATAAAGGATCCGAGCCGATTCCTGCTGATGCTATTGTACTTTTTGACGGGAAAGATCTTTCCAATTGGGTAAAGCGAGGCTCCGACGATCCTGCTGAGTGGAAAGTACAAAACGGCTATATGGAAGTCGTTCCAGGCACTGGCGACATTGTTTCAAAGCAGAAGTTCTATGATTGCCAGCTACACGTCGAGTTTTGGCTTCCGTTGATGGCGGATGCGAGGGGACAAGCCAGAGCTAATAGCGGTGTATATCTGCAGGGTCGCTACGAGGTGCAGGTGCTTGATTCCTATGGACTAGACAGTCGCGACGATGATTGTGGAGGCATCTACAAATTAGTGGCTCCAATGGTCAACGCTTGTCGTCCGCCCGAACACTGGCAGACCTACGATATTTTGTTCAGAGCCCCGCGGTTTAATGAACACGGTGTCAAGATCGAGGCTGCTCGCATATCTGTACTGCATAACGGGGTTTGGATACACAACAACGTCGAGATACACCAGCCAACCGGAGGCGAAATCGATCACAACTACGCCGAACCAGGGCCGATTTTGCTGCAAGATCACGGCGACCCGATTCGTTATCGAAACGTGTGGGTTAGGTCGCTGTGCTTGTAATACGGTAACTCGATCCTCGTAGAAAAATCGTCCCATAGATTGAAAGAAACATCCCGACATGAAATATTTGTCGGGATGTTTTTATTTTGCAAAAGGCCACGTCTTATCGCATTTCACTTAATGATCTGCACAAATCATTACAATAGTCTTTCATGCAGCTTACAAAATGCTTGGCCAGAAGGCCTACCGACATATCGAATTGCATGGTCAGGTGACAGACTCCCCGGCCGATCCCTGTCAGCGAGAAGGATTAGTATGTCCCTTTTCATTGTAGTAGCAATCATAATCGTCGCACTCATATTCGACTTCCTAAACGGCTTTCACGATGCGGCAAATTCGATCGCCACTATGAGTTGCCACCAGGGTACTGACACCATTTAAAGCCGTATTGTGGGCTGCGTTCTTCAACTTCATTGCTGCTTTCGGAATGAAGGTCTACGTCGCCAACACGATTGCTAAAGGTATCATTGATATTGATATTGATATTGATATTGATAAAATTGTAGCGATGTTCCCGCCAAGCGTACCTGCCGAAGAGACAAAGTACTTTCTTGCGACAGTAGTTCTTGCGGGACTGTGTGGCGCTATTGCTTGGAATATAATTACCTGGTATTTTGGTCTGCCGACAAGCTCGTCGCACGCTTTGATTGGCGGATTCGTGGGGCAGCATTGTCGGCAGTCTACCTAAAATTTGGAGTGGCTGGCAGATTCCTCAATTGGGCTAAGATTGATAGCATTGCTATTTTCATCGTCCTTGCTCCACTTTTGGGCATGGTAATTGGTTTTGTGAATATGGTAGTCGTGATGTGGATATTTCGTCGCGCTGCCTCACATGGAAGAACTTTGCAACCTAAAGGGGCTCAAAGAGCGATGGATCGAGGTAAACAGGCTGGAAAATGAAGGCGACAAGATTAGTCGACACGCTATAGCAAGCTTGTTCGAAAAGAGAAACGATCCCATTGAAGTAATAAAGTGGAAAGAGATCTATGAACACCTCGAGACCGCTATTGACAAGTGCGAATACTCCGCCAACATTGTAGATGCTGTTGTGTTAAAGAATGCTTGATGTTGCGCAGTTGCTAAGTACTCCTGGGCAAATGAGAAAAGATATATGCGCATACTCACAGCTTTCTACCGGTAGTTGTGCACACTAGTTGGCCGTGCTTAACCCCACGGGTTCCTATCAGCCTATCGGCAATTTCTCGAATCTGAGTTGCGTTGCCCTTCAATACGATGGTTTCCAGGCAATTGTGTTCGTCTAGATGAACATGCTGCGAGCAAATAACTTGTTCGTGATGTAAGTGTTGAATGTCCGTTAGAACTTCTCCCAGATCATGTTTATGATGGTCATATACGAGCGTAACTGTACCTACGACCTCGTCTTTGCCGCGAACCCATTCTTCTTCTACCAGAAACTTACGTACAATGTCCCGTATAGCTTCGGAGCGATTGTGATAACCCTTGCTTCTTATTAGAGAATCGAACGATTTTGCCAGTTGGCTTGGCATAGAAACACTGAATCTTTCTGCTCTGTCCATATGATAAATTGTATCACAATAACAGATATGCATAATAACTCGAAAACTATCAAACCTGACGTCCTGATTGAACAAGACCTAAGGCAACAGAAGTCATAAAGATTAAAAGAAAGAATAAGTCAAGGTGGTGGGAGGCTTTTGGGCGGGCTTTGACCTAAATGCAAGCAACATACTTCTGCCACCGAGATAATCCTCCCTCAACTTCACCAACCTATTCCGACGCCATATAAAGAATTGCCAATCGGCCAACTGCTTGATAGAATTGAATAAGCAACCAAGACCTTGTGGAGTTCCAACGTTGGCCGACCGCCCTTCTTTCGATGAAGTATATATGCAAGTGGTAGATGTGATAGCCCAACGCTCGACCTGTCTGCGAAAAAAGGTCGGCGCGGTTATTACATGCGATCATCGAATTCTCTCACACGGCTACAACGGCGTGCCCAGCGGACACATACACTGCTGCGACACTGGAGTTTGCCTTAAGGACCAAGCGGGAACTGAAGAGTATAAAGTCTGTGTTCACGCAGAGCAAAATGCTATATGCCAGTGCGCAAAAAGAGGACTTGCGCTTGAAGGAGCCACGTTATACGTGAATGCGGATGTGTGTATAACTTGCGCTAAGCTTATGGTCTCATCAGGAATTGCTCGTGTGGTTGTAAGGCGAGATCATAAAGGGACTTCGGATGGTATAGATTTGCTAAAATCTTGCGGAGTCGAGGTTATGGAGTGGACCGATGGCACCACTTAAGGCCGTGATATTCGATATTGGGGCTACGCTCGTAACCGGACCGCCTGTTGCTCCTAATAAGGTTATCGCAAGCTTATTAGGAAACGCAACTGCTGCTGAGGTGGCGTCGATAATAATGACTACGCCATTGGAATCCGCCGAGCATGCGTGCGATGTTCTTTCCTCTGCATTTGGAAAGCTTTCCGCTGATGCAATAGACGAAATTACGGCACTTTGGAACTCGCAGGCTGCCGCAGCTCGAGAAATTAAAGGGGCCAGCAGAGTAGTTTTAGAACTAAAGAAGCAAGGATTCAGCATAGGCTTGCTCTCAGACATCTGGTCTCCCTACTATGCGAGCGTGGAACGGGCATTGCCTCAAGTGGTGCGCGCATCAGATGCCATTGTGCTAAGCTTTCATACCGGACATCGTAAACCTGACAGTTCAAACTTTATACGTGCGCTCTCCGATCTTGCGGTAGAACCGCACGAGGCGGTAATGGTCGGTGATACTTACGAGCATGATATACAACCGGCAATTGAACTTGGAATCCACACGGTCTGGGTGCTTTCTCGCCCGGACAGAGAGATCCGCTCAATTGTCGGAGTGTTGAACGGAGAATTCCCGGCGCCGTCGGTAACAGTGCAGTCAATATCCGAAGTACCTTTGGCAGTAAACAGCATTATGTCAACTTTTAAGGAGCACGCCGAATGGATATCGAACACATAGAACGCCACAGTATTGACGAACTTCTAGCCAATATGCGTAAAGTAGGGATGCTGACTAACCCCTCGCTG
>Ga0197142_1001565_pt1 | contig 20792 bp, 14 predicted proteins | sample GBS60_MetaG_FD_148614 | JGI IMG/M metagenome (GOLD analysis project Ga0197142, IMG submission 148614) | Sediment microbial communities from Great Boiling Springs, Gerlach, Nevada, United States - GBS 60_MetaG | ecosystem: Environmental > Aquatic > Thermal springs > Hot (42-90C) > Sediment... | reverse complement strand
ACATTTACGCTCTTGGTGGACCCGATTTTATTGTGGGACCAGATGCACCTAAGGCTGAAAGAAACATTTTAGGTGTGATTAACAAAGTTGGACTTGATGCAGGCAAACAGGTCATCAAACTTAGAGCTCTTGCACAGGAAATTATTCAAATGATTGGTGGGAAGAAAATTCATCAAGTAACTGCTATCCCTGGAGGTGTTGCAAAAGGAATTACTGAAGAAGAAAGACAAAAGATCTTAGGTTATACTGAATATTTTATTGAATTCGCAAAGTTTACCGTAAAAGTATTTGAAGATATTGTTCTGAAAAATAAGGAATATGTTGATTTAATTTTGTCAGATACATACACTCATAAAACATATTACATTGGTTTGGTGGATGAAAACAACAAAGTCAATTTTTATGATGGCAAGGTTAGGGTTGTGGATCCAGATGGAAATGAAGTTTGCAAATATTCACCGAGAGAATATTTAGATAATATTGCTGAACATATTGAACCTTGGACTTATCTTAAGTTCCCATTTTTGAAAAAGATTGGCTGGAAAGGATTTGTCGATGGAAAAGAAAGTGGTGTTTATCGAGCAACTCCACTTTCAAGATTAAATGCTTCGGATGGAATGGCAACTCCTTTAGCTCAAGAAGAATACGAGAAATTTTATGAAACATTAACGGGTGACCGTAGTGGGAAAACACCAGTTCATTTTACACTGGCAACTCACTGGGCAAGAGTGATTGAGTTGGTTTATGCTGCTGAACTGGCAAATCAACTCGCAAAAGATCCTGAAATCACTTCACAAAATATTAGAGTGATACCAACGGCAACTCCATCAGAAGGAATCGGAATTGTTGAAGCTCCACGAGGAACACTCACTCATCATTATATTACTGATGAAAATGGAATTGTTAAATCAGCCAATTTAATTGTCGGAACAACAAATAATTATGCAGCAATTGCAATGTCAATAAAAAAAGCTGCGAAGGGATTGATTAGAAAAGGAGTTGAAATTACTGATGGAATTTTAAATCGAATTGAAATGGCTTTTCGTGCGTATGATCCCTGTTTTGCTTGTGCAACGCATTACTTTGGTGAAAGACCTTTCGTTCTTCACATTTATGATAGCGATGGAAATTTGATCGAAGTGATTGATAATTAGTCAATAATAACTTACTTCAAGATACAATTGATTTATTCCAATTGTCAGACTGAGCTCGTCGAAGTCTGACGTTATGGGCTTGAAAAATTACAAACTTTCAGATAAGGATAAGTTTTATAAGCTTTATTATTAGTTAGAAAAAATTTTACAAAACTTATTAGATAAAATGATTATTTCTAATCGTAAAGTTTTCTGATATTTATTCATTTAATTTAGCTGATAAGTTCTTTATTGATTAAAAGCGAGTTTAAATTTTACTTCTCATTCCTTTTTATTCCATCAATCCTTCTTAAATTTGCATATGTATAAGTTCATAATTCATGGCGGTAAAAAATTATCTGGTGAGGTGGAGATAAGCGGTGCTAAAAATGCATTGCTCGGTCTACTACCAGCTACAATTCTTGCAAACGGAGAATATACCTTCTATAATTCTCCCGAACTTTTAGATGCTTATAGTATGATTAAACTTCTCACCAACATGGGAGAAGAGATTGAGTTTAAAGATCATACTATCAAAGTAAAAAATGATGGAATAAAAATTCTTGAAGCACCTTATGAATTTGTTAAAAAGATGAGAGCTTCAATTTATGTTCTTGGACCAATGCTGGCTCGCTATGGTTATGCAAAAGTTTCTATGCCTGGTGGATGTGCGTGGGGACCAAGACCAATTAATCTTCATATCGAAGCAATTCAAAAACTCGGTGCAAGTGTTGATATTGATCAGGGATATATTATTGCAAAAGCTGATAAACTCAGAGGCACAAAAATTATTTTTAATATTCCTAGTGTTGGCGCTACAGTGAATACTATGATGGCGTCAGTCTTTGCTGAGGGAACAACTTTAATTTCCAACGCAGCAATAGAGCCAGAAGTCACAGCAGTTGCAGAATTTCTGAATAAAATGGGCGCAAAAATTTCTGGCATTGGAACAAAGTTCATTGAAATTGAGGGTGTCGATGAACTACATTCTACAGATGAAAAGATAATTCCCGATAGAATTGAAGCGGGTACTTTGTTGATTGCTGGAGCAATAACTCAAGGAAATGTAAAAATTAAAAAATGTCGCCCTGAACATCTTGATGCAATTCTTCTGAAACTTAGTGATGCTGGTTTTGAAATTAATAGTGGAGAAGATTTTGTTGAATTAAAATCTGGAAATAAAATCTTACCAGTAAATGTTGAAACAGAAGTTTATCCCGGCTTTCCAACAGATATGCAAGCTCAATGGATTAGTTTGATGAGCATTGCCGATGGTGCATCTGAAGTGACGGATAATATTTATCATGATAGATTTAATCATGTACCCGAGTTGAATCGTCTGGGTGCAAATATTACGGTTAAAGGGAATACAGCCTTTGTTAAAGGAGTTGATAAACTTAAAGGTGCCAAAGTAATGTCGACTGATTTAAGAGCCAGTGCATCACTTGTCCTTGCAGGACTTGTGGCAGAAGGAACGACTGAGGTTTTAAGAATTTATCATTTAGATCGCGGTTATGAAAAAATTGAAAACAAATTGAAAGCATTGGGCGCGGATATTGAACGCGTTCAAACTGATGAGTATTAAAAATTTCTTTTTCAAATATCGGTATCAGTATTCTCTAACATTTTTGTCCTTAGTAATACTTAGATTTTTTTTACTTCAATTTCCACTTCTACAAAATTTCGATATCGAAATTTCTATTCTATACTCGTTTATTATTTCTATGCTCGCAGGCTTTAGCACTTTATTCTTTTTAAAGAAGGGTGAAAAACTTTCTTCATTACTTTTTTTGAAACTGTTTTTTATCATTTCTTTGTATTTCGTTTTTCTGTTCATCGATTTATTAGTTTTCAAATGCCCGGTTTCAGAAGGATTGTTTTTCTTTCCGATTTTTGTCATTTCTTCATCGTTATTTTCATTGGCTTTGGGTTCTATTTTTGCTTCGTTTAATAAATTAAAAGCTTTTCTATTACTGAGTTTGACTTACATTATTTTGATTATTTACAGTGTAATGAACTATTACTTTGAGCCACAATTGTTCTTATTCAATCCACTAATAATTTTCTTTCCAGGTCTGGTTTATAACGAGATTTTTAATATTGATTTAAGAATTTTAATCTACTCGACTGCTCTAATAGTTGCTTCTCTTGCAATTCTTTTACCTAAAATTTTGAATGAAGTAGCTGTCACTTTTAATTACAAAAACTATTACTTCTATACTGTTGCAATATTGATCTACTCTCTGTTATTTATTTTCAGTGATGAATTGCGATTAAGCACATCTCAGGAATTTCTTAAAAGTAAATTCCCGATAAAATTAAAAAACACGAATTCTGAAATTTATATTCAGGACAAAAACATTTCAGAATCTGAAAGAATATTGATCGATCTTAAAGCTCAATTTCATTTTCAAAATCTCGCAAAAATTTTTGGTTACGAAATTTCAGGAATTCAGATTTTTATTTTCGATTCAGATAAATCTAAAAAAGAATTGCTGGGTGATGAAATTGCAGACTTCACAAAGCCATGGTTAAAGCAAATTTTTGTAACGACTAAATCATTTGATCAAACATTAAAACATGAATTAGCTCACATTTTTCTTGGAGAAAATTCTGATAATTTATTCAAAGTTGCATCTGGATTTAATCTGGGCTTGATTGAAGGCGGTGCAATGGCAATTGAATGGGATTGGCTCGAGAACACTCCTGAGTATTATTCTGCCCTGATAAAAAGATTTTATCCAGATCTCGATATTGAAAAGTTTTTTGATAATTACACATTTGCAACTCAAAAAAGTAGTTTAAGTTATCTAGTTTCAGGAGCTTTCGTTAGATACTTGATTGATTATTATGGACTAAAAAAATTTCTCGAATTTTATCGTGAAGGAGATTTTTCTAAAGTTTATAAAAAAGAATTAAAAGATGAATTGAATGAATTTATATCCAGACTAAATACTTTTTATTTTACTGAAAATGATAGTCTAAAATTCAAAGTTCTTTTTGGTGGACAAACTCTTTTTGAAAGAAAATGTCCAAGATCAATAAGTAGAATGAAAATTAAAGCTCGAAAATTAATTTCTGAAAGATCGTTTGAAAAAGCTGAAGTGTTTTATTCTAAAATTTACCAGAATTCATCAGATCAGGATGCGTTTATGAATTTAATCAGAGCGAAGTTTTATCAGAGAAAATTTAATGAGGTAATAAAAGATTATGATGCAAATGAAAACTTTAAACAAATCAATGGTTTTAGCTCGGTTTATCTTAGAATTTATTACGCACTTTCACTTGCAAAAACTGGAAACGAAAAAAATGCAAAAGAAATAGTGCTGCAACTCAAAGATTTGAACATCTCGTCAAGTTGGAATTCTTATTTTGATTTGATTTTATTTCTTATTACGAAACCAGAATTAATTGAGTTGATAATTAATAAGAATTTTAATGAGATGATGTTTGAACTCAAAAATAAATTTCCAGATGAACCATCAATTCTGGTTAACGATATTCAAAACTTGACAGATACAGAACTTTCAAAAGTAATTTCTGCTTACAAAAATAATCTGTGGATCTTAAAAGACTGTTTTTATAGATACTTAATGCTTGGTAACTTTAAAAAAGCAAATTCCGTAATTGAAATGATTAAACACCAATATTCAGATTCTAACAAAGCATTTGAATATCAACTTGAATTGATGATTTTTATTATGAAAAATTTAGAAACGAAACTGGAGAGTAAATGAACATAAATCAATTCCCTTCATTGGATAAAACCACTGAAGAGTTAATAGAACGAATAGGGAAAATAGCAGATGAAAATAATTTTGAAGTTTATGCTGTCGGTGGATATGTCCGGGATAGAATTCTTCAGCGAGAAAGAAAAGAGATTGACCTGCTAGTTGTTGGTGATGGGATTAAGTTTGCAAAGCTTGTTAGTAAGCAGCTAAATGCAGGGGAGATTGTTGTCTATAGAAACTTTGGAACAGCCTTAATTAAATATGGTGAATACAATATCGAATTCGTAGGTTCAAGAAAGGAATCATATTCAAAAACTTCGCGAAAGCCACGAGTTGAAGCGGGAACTTTCGAAGATGATATCAGAAGACGGGATTTTACAATTAACACTCTGGCTTATTCAATCAATCAAAAAAATTTTGGTGAAATAATTGATCTTTTTAATGGTTATCAGGATATTCAGAACAAAATAATCAAAACTCCACTTGATCCTTTTGTAACCTTCAGTGATGATCCATTGAGAATAATGCGGGCATTTCGTTTCGCTGCTCAATTAAAATTTGAAATTGAAGAAAATACATTGAAAGCTGCCGAAGAGATGCGAGAGAGACTCTCTATCGTTTCGTCTGAAAGAATTGTGGATGAATTTTTCAAAATAATGATGAGTGATAAACCTTCGATTGGTCTGGCACTAATGTATAAAACTAAAGTTTTAGAATTTCTATATCCTGAGATTGCTAACATGGCCGGAGTTGAACAGAGAAAAGATGCTCATCATAAAGATGTTTTCTGGCATACTCTTGAAGTTGTTGATAATGTTGCTGAAAAATCAAATAATTTATGGCTCAGACTTGCTGCGCTTTTCCACGACATTGCAAAGCCTTTGACAAAAGCTTATGATGAGAAAGTTGGTTGGACTTTTCATGGTCACGAAGAAATTGGCGCACGAATGATTAGAAAACTTTTTATGAAATATAAATTCCCACTTCACAAAGTTGGATACATTGAAAAACTGGTTCGTCTTCATTTGAGACCAATTGCATTGGTTGATGAAAATGTAACTGATTCTGCAATTCGAAGATTGATTGTCGCAGCAGGCGAAGATCTTGAAGATTTAATTACATTGTGTCGATGTGATATTACTTCAAAAAATCCTGAGAAGGTTAAAACATATCAGAAAAATTACGATTTAGTTGTTCAAAAAATTCACGATGTGATTGAAAGAGATAAATTACGAGCTTTCCAGTCACCAGTTCGAGGCGAAGAGATTATGAAAATTTTTAATTTACCACCATGCAAAGGAGTTGGCATTATTAAAGATAGAATTGAAAACGCAATTTTAGATGGTGAAATTCCTAATACTTACGAAGCTGCAATGGAGTACATAAAACAACATTTTGATGAACTCAACAAAGAAGTTGAAATTTATCGAAACAACTCAGCATCCAAATCGTAATAGACAAACAAATTAAAGAGGAACTGATGCGATTGAAACTGATTTTTTTATTCACACTCCTTTCTCAATTTTTATTTGCTCAAGAAACTCAAATTCTATCACTCGAAGATGCAATTAAAATCGCACTTCAGAAAAATGTTTTAATTAAACAAACTGAAAATTCGCTTCAGCTCAGTAGATCAGAGGTTTTGCTTTCTTATGGAAATTTAATCCCTTCACTGAATGCAAGTGCAGGTTTTAACTGGACAAGATCAGAAGACGAAGGTGGAGTTATAACTGTTGGTGCAATTACAATTCCACTTCCACCAACAAAAACTGAATCTCGTTCCTATTCTGCATCAATTAGTTCGGGATTGACTTTATTTGATGGCCTTTCAAATTTCTATTCAATCAATCAATCAAATGCAAGTTATGAAGCAAATAAATACAAATTGTTAAGATTAAAGCAGGATGTGGTCTTTCAAACAATTGTGAAGTATGTTTCGGTTTTGAAAGCAAAGAAGCTTCTGGATGTCCAGGAAGAAAATCTGAAATGGAACAAGAAAAGTCTCGAAACAATCACAGAACGAAATCGACTTGGTCAGGTGACTCTTGCCGATGTCTACCAGCAGCAGGTTAATTATGGAAATGCTGAGTTACTTCAAATTCAGGCAAAGAATAATTATGAGATCGCAAAAAACGATTTGCTTTCTTTTCTAAGTCTTGATGTTTCTTTGCCTTATGAAATTCAGGATTTTGATATTCAGAATGTGATTAAGGAATTAGAAAGTGAAAAGTTAGATGATGTTCATCTACAGTTTACTGAAATTATAAAGAATGCACTTGAAAATCGTTATGATTATCTAGCAAAAAGGCTTGAGCTCGAAGCAAATTACTATGGAATTGCAATTGCTCGTGGTGGACACTTCCCAAGATTAACTGCATCAATAGCAGCATCCACAAGATCGAATAGGTTGAGTGATCTGGGAAAATCAAGAACTTATGTGGCAGGTTTATCCTTGAATGTTCCAATTTTTAATGGCTGGACAATTTCAAATCGTGTTCAGTTTGCTGAAGTAAGTTATAAAAATACCCAGCTTTCTCTTGATGAATTAGAACGGACTATCAAAGTAAATCTTAAAAAAGCTCTTCTTGATCTGGATGCTTCAAAGAAAAAACTTGAAGTCAATAACAAAAATGTACTTGCCGCATCAGAAAACAAGAGAATCAATGAAGAAAAATACAATCTTGGTGCAAACACTCTCTTAAACTTACTTATTGCTAATTCTCAATATGTTCAAGCTCAAAATGAATTAATCAGTTCTGCTTTTGATTATTTAATCATTAAAAAACAAATGGAGTATTTACTCGGAACAATTGAGTACAGATATTAAAAAATTTTAGGAGTTAAAATTAGTATGCCAGCAAATAACAAAAAGAAAAATCATAGAAAAATTATTGTTCTCTCAGTGGTGGGATTACTTGTTATTGTTTTCATAGTTCTTGCAATTCTTGGTACCAAGAAAGAAGAAATTATAATTGTTCAGACAGAGAAAGTTGAGCGAAGAGACATAACTCAAACTGTAACAGCAACTGGTAAAATTGATCCCGAATTTAAAGTTGTGATCACACCCGAAGTTTCAGGTGAAATCGTTTACCTGCCAGTAAAAGAAGGTCAGCGTGTTAGAAAAGGTGATTTACTTTTGAAGATTAAACAGGATCAATATCTTGCTCAGAGGGATCGGGCAGTTGCAAATCTTCAATCTGCTAAGGCAAGTCTTGCAATTCAAAAAATTCAATTGAAAAAAATTGAATCAGACTACAATCGAGTTCAGGAATTATTCAAAAAAGGATTATCGAGTGAAGTGGAACTTGAAGCAATAAAAGCTCAGTATGAAACTGCACGAGCTCAGGTGCTTGCAGCTGAATCAACTGTTCAGCAAATGGAAGCAGCGGTCAAGGAAGCAAATGAAAATCTTGCCAAGACTGTGATTACTTCTCCAATGGATGGAATCGTTAGTCAATTAAATGTTAAGTTAGGTGAAAGAGTTTTGGGGACTGGTTTTACTCAAGGGTCAAATTTGATGACAATTGCAGATCTTTCTAAAATGGTTGCCGTAGTTGATGTTGATGAAAATGATGTTGTTCTAATATCAATTGGAGATACTGCAAAAGTTAAAGTTGATGCATTCCCTGGAAAAGTTTTCAAAGGGATTGTTTATGAAATTGGAAATACAGCAAAATCAAAAGGACTTGGAACTCAAGAGGAAGTTGTAAACTTCGAAATTAAAATTAGAATTCTGGACTCAAATGTTGATTTAAAACCCGGAATGTCCTGTAATGCTGAGATTATGACAGATACAAGAACAAATGTTTTAGCTGTTCCAATTCAATCAGTTACTATACGAGGTAAGGAAGCAATTTCGAAAGAAGAGAAAAAATCTGACGAAGAAGAGATTGTTACAGTTGAAAAAAAGAAAGAGGATCTAGACACAAAAGCACTTGAGGGTGTCTTTATTATAGAAAATGCAAAAGCGAAATTTGTGAAAGTAAAGACTGGAATTAGTGATGATACTTACATCGAAATTATTGAGGGATTAAAAGGCGGTGAAGAAGTGGTTACAGGAAGTTACAGGGCAATAAGTCGTGAATTAAAAGATGGTTCAAAAGTAAGAGTAGAAAATAGAAAAACAAAAGTTGCTTCTAAATAAAAGGTTTTAATATGGATGACAAAAATCCAGTAATCATTGAAATGAAGAATATCACCAAGACTTACATAGTTGGTCTTGAAGAAGTTCATGCATTAAGAGGAATTTCCCTGAAGGTCAAGAAAAATGAATACATTGCTGTGATGGGTCCTTCAGGTTCAGGTAAATCAACTTTAATGAATATAATTGGTTGTCTTGATACTCCGACCACGGGAATTTATTTATTTAATGGAATAAATGTGAGTGATATGGATGACAATGAACTTGCAAGAATCAGAAATAAGGAAATAGGTTTTGTCTTTCAAACATTCAATTTAATTCCAAGATCGAATGCTCTTCATAATGTTGAGTTGCCTTTGATTTACGCAAATGTTCCGGCACACGAACGAAAAGAGAGAGCTCGTCTGGCACTTGAAAGTGTTGGACTTGGTGATCGGATTCATCACAAACCAAATGAGTTGAGTGGTGGCCAGAGACAAAGAGTTGCTATTGCTCGAGCTTTAGTCAATAATCCTTCAATTATTCTTGCTGATGAACCTACAGGAAATCTTGACTCAAAAACTGGTGAAGAAATAATGCAACTTTTAGAAGAACTTCACCAGAAAGGAAACACGATAATTTTAGTCACACACGAAGAATATATTGCTGAGCATGCAAAAAGAATTATTAGAATAAGAGATGGATTAATTGAATCTGATGAAATCGTAAACAAAAGAAAAGTATTTATTTAGGTAAGAAATGTTTAGTTACATTAAAGAAAACTTTCTCATTTCAATTAATGCAATTATTGCTAACAAGATGAGATCATTTCTGACTACACTTGGAATTGTAATTGGTGTCTGTTCGGTTGTTTTAATGTCCACAGCTATCAAAGGAGTTGATAATTCATTTCAGCAGGGAATAAGCTCCTTAGGTTCCGATGTTCTTTACATCGATAAGTTTGCCTGGTTCAGCAATGAAGAATTCTGGAGAATGAGGAATCGACCAAATATAACTTTTGAAGATTACTTGAAATTCAAATCATTGGTTAAACTACCAATTGCAGTTGCACCACAAGCAATTACGGTTAGAAATATTAAGTTTAGAGATAAAACTGCAGAGGCAATTTTCATTACAGGTTCGACAAGTGACTTCCTTGCGACAACAAATTTCACATTTAAGTCGGGTCGATTTTTCACTGAAGTCGAAAGTGAAGGTGGCAGAGATGTAGCGGTTTTAGGTTATGAATTAGCTGAAAATCTTTTCCCCAATCTTGATCCAATTGGAATGACAGTCAAAATCGGTGGTCACACTTACCAGGTTGTTGGTGTTTTGAATAAGCAGGGAAGCACTTTACTTGGTTCATTTAATCCTGATAAACAGGTTTATATTCCAATTAAATCATTATTCAAACATTTTGGTTTGACCAGAAGATCAATTACAATAGTGGTAAGAGCTCCAAATTCTCAACTTTTAGAAGAAACGAAAATCGAGGCTGAGCAGGTTATGAGACAGGTGAGAAAATTAAAATCTTATGAAAATCCAGATTTCTCTATAAATCAACAGGAAGGATTAACCCAAATTTACGAGCAAACAGTTGGTGTGATAAAAATTGGTGGGCTATTTATCACTGGACTTTCATTATTTGTTGGTGCAATTGGAATCATGAACATTATGTTTGTCTCGGTTAAAGAAAGAACTCGAGAAATTGGAATTAGAAAAGCCATTGGAGCAACGCGAAAAATTATACTTACTCAATTTTTGATGGAAGCTTCTATAATTAGTATGCTTGGCGGCTTAATAGGATTATTTTTCGCTATCATTTTAAGTTATGTTGTTAATCAATTTGTCCCGACTTCAGTTCAGGTTTCTGCGGTTATTCTCGCAATTGTGATTTCGTTCTTAACAGGAATTGTTTCTGGTCTTGCTCCAGCATACACAGCAGCTAAATTAGACCCTGTTGAATCGTTGAGGTACGAATAATTATGGATTACTCTGAAATTGTAAAACACTCATTATACTCTTTAAAAGCAAATAAACTCAGAGCCTTTTTAACAATTCTTGGAATTGTCGTTGGAATTTTTTCAATCATTGCAATAATGACGATTGTTACAATTATGCAATCGAGTATCGAGAGTGGGTTAAGCCAGCTTGGCACAAATACATTTCAAATTCAAAAACTTCCAGCGTTTCGAAGTGGCGATCCAAAAGAAAGAGCAAAATTTGCAAAACGAAAAAATATAACCTACGAAGAGTTTGTCCGTTTCTCTGAATTAATGAAAGATGCAAAGTATGTTGCAGCTGAAAGATGGAAGTTTGGTTTGACAGCTAAATTTCTGAATCGTGAAACAAATCCGAATATTCCAGTTGCTGGAATTACACCCGAGGCAATGTTTACCAATAATTGGGTGGTTGAATCTGGTAGAGCGATTAATTCAATGGATTTAAATTATGCGTCAGATGTTGCAATTATTGGTCTCGATATTGTTAATAAATTATATCCTAATCTTGATCCTGTAGGAAGAGAAATATCAATTGGTGGAAAAAGATTTGAAGTAATCGGAATTCTTGAAAAACAGGGAAGTGTATTTGGTCAGAGTCGTGATAATTTTGTTTTGATTCCACTTACAACTTTCAATAAGTATTTTGGTCAGGTTGATCCTTTTAGTTGGAGTGGAAGTATTAATATCACAGTTATGGCAGAGTCAAAAGAAAAGTATGACGAAACTATAGACAAAGCAATTGGTTATTTTCGTGTTGTTAGGAAATTAAATCCAGGAGAAGAAAATGATTTTGAAATTTTTTCTAATGAATCCTTGATTGAGCAGGTGAATGAAGTTACTAAGGGAGTCAAGATAGGCGTTTTTGCAGTCGCCGCAGTTGCATTAATTGCTGCTGGAATTGGAATAATGAACATTATGCTTGTTTCAGTGACTGAACGAACAAAAGAAATTGGGATCAGAAAATCTGTAGGTGCGACCAAAAAAGATATTTTGCTTCAATTTTTAGTTGAAGCGATAATTCTTTGTTTAGTTGGTGGTTTAATTGGTATTATCCTTGGAATTGCTGCAGGCAATATTGCTGCATCATTTATTGGTGGGACATTCACAATTCCAATTTTATGGATTAGTATTGGTATTTTCCTTTGCATTTTAGTTGGAGTAATCTTTGGAACCTATCCAGCCTACAAAGCTGCAAATTTAGATCCCATAGAAGCTTTAAGATATGAGTGATTTGGTTGTCAGTAAATCCATCTTCGATTGATAAATTAGAAATGATAATTGATCTAAGAATCTGGTTCACACCTTCATTGCAAGCGTTAGATAAACAATCTTTTTTCTGATGTATTCGAATGAAATTTTGTCAAAACTTCGTTTCTCATAATGACTAATACATTCATTGCCATCACGAACTTTCTCTTAATCGTCATTACGAGCGAAGCGAAGTAATCTGTCTCTAATTCATCACAACTTTTCATATGTCAGAGATTGCTTCCGACTTCGTCGTTCGCAATGACTCATACATCATATGCACACTTTCATTGCGAACGAAGTGAATTAATCTTTTCTAATTCAACATTCAAAAATCATCATTCAACAATCAGAAATTCTATGAAGGATTGCTTCGAAACTCCGTTTCTCGCAATGACTAATACATACATTATCATCACGAACGTTCTCTTAATCGTCATTACGAGCGAAGCGAAGTAATCTGTCTCTAATTCATCACAACTTTTCATATGTCAGAGATTGCTTCCGACTTCGTCGTTCACAATGACTCATACATCATATGCACACTTTCATTGCGAGCGAAGCGAATTAATCTTTTCTAATTCAACATTCAAAAATCATCATTCAACAATCGGAAATTCTATGAAGGATTGCTTCGAAACTCCGTTTCTCGCAATGACTGAACAACACAGTCATCGCAAATAAAATAACACGATTTGATCAATACACATTAGAAAAAATGAATAAAAACTGTAGGGGACGGGCTTGCCCGTCCCGAAAATGTTTTTGATGATTTGGAAATTTTCGGACAAGGCAAGCCATGTCCCTACAATTTATTGAAAAAATTTTTGAATGTGATTGATTGAATGAAGAATATTTCTGAAAAATTGGAAATGACTTGAGCAACAACAAAAAACCTCGTCAGAGGCTTAATTATTGTAGAAAGATGATAGTATCGCCAATAAATCAAAAACCTCGTCAAAGGTTTAATTATAAAATCTAATTCTTCTTGTTTTTTAACAATTCCTCAGCGTTTCATTTATGACACAGCATCTTAAACTCAGTGTGAAATAAATATAATGTTCACCCTTTTAACCAAAGCTTAGGATGGCATAAGCAACACCATGAATTCTTAGTAAAAACTTATTGTCTTCTTAATGTTTAATTTTGTAATAAGTAAAATGCAAAATTGGAAAAGAAATTTATACATTATTTGGGTTGGGCAATTTATTGCTATGCTAGGAATGAGTATGGTTGTTCCTTTCCTTCCACTATACCTTCGTGAACTTGGACTTAGCAATGAACAACAAATTGCAAGGTGGAGTGGATTTGTATTCTCAGGTCCTTTTCTATTTTCTTTTTTGCTTGTGCCAGTCTGGGGATACTTAGGTGATCGTTACGGGAAAAAATTAATGGTTATCCGAGCTCTTTTTGGTTTAGCAATCGCTCAAGTATTGATCGGACTTTCACAAAATCCTTATCATTTATTAACTGGAAGACTAATTCAGGGAATGGTTAGTGGTTTTATTCCAGCTTCAATGGCATTAATAGCATCTACAACTCCAAAAGAGAAAACAGGTTATGCTCTGGGTTTACTTCAGACTGCAACCTCGGGTGGTACAGTTTTGGGACCATTTGTCGGTGGATTTCTGGCTGATCACATTGGAATAAGACCAATCTTTTTTATTACTGCTTCGTTATGTTTTTTGAGTGCATTGCTTGTTATTATGAAAGTTACGGAAGATAAAAGTCAGATTGTTGTTGGTGAAGGGAAATTGAAAGATAATTACATTTTCGTTCATCGTTCTTCTCAATTGAGATTAATCATTTTAATGATTGTATTTGTTCAAATTTCAATTGCATTTAATCAACCACTTTTTGCACTGTATGCTGAGACACTTCATATAGATAAAAGATTTTTAGCGTCAATTGCTGGATTGCTTTATGGAATAATGGGAGTTTTTACTATGATTGGATCACCATTATGGGGAAAATATAATGAAACTCACCTTGTAAGTCGTTCGTTTGCAATTGCTTCACTTATAGCTGCACTAAGTTATAGCCTTCATTATTTTATTTATAATCCATTTTTACTCGGGTTTGTTCGTTCTATTCTTGGACTTGCTCTGGGCGGGTTACTTCCAGTTCTTTACACATTGGTTAGCTTAAATTCCCCAAAAGAGCGACGAGGTGGAATTATGGGAATTGCAAGCAGTGCTCAAATTTTAGGAAATCTTTTAGGACCAACTTTGAGTGGATTATTTGCTTCTAAGTTCGGTATCCGTCCAGTTTTTCTTATTTCAGCTTTGGTTCTTTTGGGAGTAGGTTTTACTGGATACAAGAAGATTAAATTAGATTAGATTTTTTCATCAGCCTGAGATTAACCTTTCAATTTAAATTTAAGCTCTTAAAAGTTTTTTATAAGAAAAAATTTAGGACAGAATGTTTATTAATGAGTGAATAAAATGGTTCAAACCAATTTATTTGACTTTAGCTAGAAGAATTGTAAGATCATCAAGTTCAGCTGGATTTGCTGAGAAGGAAAGAACATCGTCGATTAGTTTGTTCGCTATAATTTCAAGTGAAAAATTTTTATAATTCATTAAATTCTCAAGAAATTTTTTCTCTGAAAATTCATTTTCGAATTCATCAGTAGCTTCAATAAATCCGTCGGTATAAAGACAGAGTAGGTCATCTTTTTCTAATTCGATAATTTCACTTTCATATGCATTATTAACTTCCATAACTCCGAGAATGATTCCACCCTTTTCGAGTTTTTTAATTTCATTGTTTCGAATTAAAAAAGGTGGATTATGTCCCGCATTTACATATTCCAGAGTTTTATTCTTCTCATCTAAAATTCCCCAGAAGAATGTAATAAAATTTCCTGTACTTAAATTTTTTTTCATCAGATTGTTAATGTCTTTTGTTGCTTCTTTGATTTCAAAAGATTTATTTGTAATGGTTTTAATCATAGCTTGAAGATTTGACATAATTAAAGAGGCTGGAATTCCTTTGCCTACTACATCTGAGACGAGAATTAAAATTTTTTCATCATCAATTCTGAAACAATCAAAATAATCACCACCAACTTTTTTAGATGGTAGGTTCATGCCAAACAATTCAAAACTATTTGATTGGGGGAAAGTTTTTGGAAAAAGATTTTTCTGAATTTCGCGAGCAATTCTTATATCCTCTTCAATCTTTTGTTTTTCAATCATCTCGCGGAAGAGTTTTATATTTTCGAGTGAAATTGCAGCAATACTTCCTAATGATTGAAGAAATTCGATTTCGTCATCATTGAAATTGCTTTTCGAAATTCTTTCTCCACAGATCATTAAACCTGTGACTTTATTTTTAATTTCTAATGGAAGTATTAACGAAATACCAGTTTCATAAATTTCATTGTTAGAATTTGAACGATTAAATTCAATTGGTGAGTTGATTGATTTTATATCCAGGTTGTCAATAAAATTCTGAAATTTCTCTCTCTCAAAATTAGAACCAATTATAGTTTTTTGATCACCATCAAATTCTATCAAAGCGAATCGAGTAATCATAAAATTTCCCATCACAGTATAACTTAAAAATTTATAAACATCATTTTCATCAAGAAGAAGGGAAAATTCTTTACTCAATTCGAATAACGACCTGGTTTGAGAGATTTTTGTCTGAAGTTTGCGATTTACATCATCAAGCTTTTTAATCATTAATGAATTTTCAATAACAATAGAAGTTAATGAAACAATGCTCTCGAAGAGATTAACCTCGTCATCTAAAAAGTTTGATTTAAGTTTATGAAAACTAAAAAATATAATTCCCAGTAACTTATCTTTTAATTTTACTGGTGTGAAATGTTCGAGTGAGTAATTTTTCATTAAATCAGAAAAGCTGGTATTGTCAGATAAATCTTTTTCTTTAGTTTCAATCTCTAAATAATTATCGTCTAACTTAAATCCTTTATTTTGAACCAATCTCAATTTGCCATTTTCGAAAATGTAAAATGCAATTTTCGAAATGAGAAATTTCCCCATCAATGTGAGAAGAAAATGATTTGAAATTACATTGATATCTCTGAAAGAATTAATAGTGAGTGTGTAATCGATTAGAGTTTCAAGATGATGCTTATGAATTGATGAAAATTGTTGAGAATAATCTTCAAGCATTTTTAATATTCAGTTTTTTCTTTAAGATGATTTTATTCTCACCGTCACGCTTGAATTCATACTTAACTTCATCCATTAATTGACGCATTAAAAAAATTCCGTATCCGCCAGATTTTTTATTAAAATAATTTTCTTTTAAATCAGGGACTGGAATCTCATCAGGATTAAATGGCAAACCAAAGTCAGAAATTTCTGCAATGAATTCGTCTTCTATCAGTCTTAATTTTATGATTATATCTTTTGTTTCGTCATACTTATATGCATGTTTAATTTTATTTGTGCAGGCTTCATCGATTGCGAGAATAATTTTTTCAAGGTCCTCATTTGAAATTCTTTTAGATGCAAAAAATTCCCTAACAAACTCTCGAATTAGAATTAAATTTTTTGTCTGACTTTTGAATGTTTTAATTCTTGAATTTTTCAAGTTATTTCTCACTCGATTTAAATTTTTGGATAGCTTCTTCGTCAGTACTGTAAAATTCATAAATTCTTGGGAAGCCAATTAAGTCGAAAATTTTATAAATTTTTTCGTTCATTGCTGAGAATTTTATATCGCCACCTTTATTTCTAACAGTTTCAATAAAAGCCATGAACACTCCAAGCCCTGCACTGCTGATATAATCAAGATCAGAAAAATTGACAATGATTTTGTATTGATTTGTATTCACAAGATTTGAAATGGCATCTTCTAATTTTGGTGCAGTGTGTGCATCCAGGTAACCTTTAAGTTCAATAATGTTAATGTCCTCAATTGATTTTTGTTTAAGATTAAACTCGTTCATTTTTATCTCCCAGGTATTTTATTGCTAATAAAGTAATATCATCATGTTGCGGAAAATCTTTTGAAAATACTGTCAATTCTTCAATGATTTTTTGAATGACAATCTGACTTGAATTATTTTTTGATTTCAAAACAATAGCATTTAATCTTTCAGTTCCAAATTCTTCAAGTTGCTGATTTCTTGCTTCGGTAATTCCATCTGTATAGAAAATTAAAAAGTCATTGGTTTGAAGATGAAGAGAAATTTCTTCAAGATTTTTCTCAAACAATTTACTATGGTCAAGCCCAATGGCAATACCTGATGGAAGAAGCTCGGTGATTTTAGAATTTCTAAGATGTAAAATTGGGCAATGACCAGCTCTTGCAATTTTAACCAGGCCAGTTTTCGAGTTGATTGTTGTATAAACAACACTTACAAAACTTTTTTTATCTAAACTTTTGCATAGAATTTTATTTGCCTGGATTAAAATATCTTTTGGATTGGTAAGAATTTTTGAGAGTGATTCAAAAATTCCTTTTACTTCAGCCATATAAAATGCAGCCGATATTCCTTTTCCACTCACATCAGCGACAATGAAACCAAAGTTATCTTCGTCTAATTGAAAGTAATCAATGTAATCACCACCAACTTCAAATGCTGGAATAAATGAGTAAGCAATATCAAGATTTTTAATCGTCGGAGCTTGATCTGGGATTAATTTTTTCTGAACTTCTCTTGCGACTTCTAGTTCTTTTTCAAGTCGTTCTTTTTCGATTGACTTTTGAAGTAGATGGTGATTTTGAATTGCTACAACTGAATACTCACCAATGCTTTTGAGTGTGTTCAATTCATCTTCTTCAAGAATAGAGGTTCTTTCTCTACCAATTAAGATGTATCCAATTAATTTTTGATTATATATCAGTGGAATGATGATTAATTTTTCAATTTTGTGATTGCTCAGAGAATCAAGTTCAGTCACCTCCACATCGAAAATCTTTTCGTTCATTTGATTTGTTTTTGAAGATAAAGTTTTAATTAGATAATTAAATAAATGTTCGTTCTCTTTATTATTTGAATAAAATTTACAATTGCTTTTTTCATCAATTAAACATAAAAAGACATCTTTCGAACCAATAATTTTTTCTATTGTTTGAATTATAATTGAAACAAGTTCTTCGATATCTAAAACTTTCGAAATCATTTGAGATAGATTCTGAAGTGATTCAATTTCTGAAGTTTTCTTTTCAATTACTTCTGTTACTGGAAGTTGGAAAATTGTTAGTACCTGAAGAATAATTGGATAAACAAATGCAAACGCGAAAATAAATTTATAGGCACTTAAAGTGGTGTTAGAAAAAATTGGGATGAGCTCATTGATCCCCCCATCATCTCCAGATTTTATCATTGAGTAAATAACGATTGCGAGTAAAACATTACATATAATAATGACTTTAATTTTTTCTTTTCTGGTTAAATAGATTACCCATTTGTTTAGATACGACATTATTATGAAAAAAAATACAGACAGAGTAGCGAAGGTATATTCAAGAAATGATAAATTAAAATGCTTTTGAAAATGACTGCTGAGAGAACCTAATATTAAAAGCACTATTGTTGTCTTGTAGTATCGATTAATATTTTTTTTCTGTTTAGTAAAAAATAGAATTGTAAGGATTGCCAGAATTATTGAGACAAATAGAAGATAAACGATGGTATAAAATCCGGAAATTAATCCAATAAAAATTGTTGGTTTTACAAGCAAAATTTTTAAATCCTTAAGGATTGGACTTAGAAAGTAAAGCGAGGTTTCGGAAATTAGAATAAAAAGGATTTCAAATATTATAAAACCAAACAAAAGTTGAATTTGAGAAAACCTTTTTCTTTCCTGAATTCTAATCAAGAATTTTACAAAAGAATAGACAATAGGAATTAAAATTAAATCACCAATGAATGAAATAAGAAAGCTTTCTCTGAATAGAAAAATAATCTTCAGTAACAGAAAAAGGGAAATTAATAAGACATGACTATATCTTGAATTCATAAAAGAATTTTTTAGTTTTAATGCCAGATCAATCATATCTTAATTTTTTTTTCCAGCTGCCACTTGAAAATTTATAGTATAAAATCATTGCATAAGTAAAAATGTAAATTGGAAGACTGAGCCAGGTTATTTCAAACGGGAATCTGAAAATTACAGTTGATAGATAAGCAAGTGGAAGAAAAATAAGCCAGTTTGTCAAAACCTCAGCTTTCATTACAAAAAAAGATTCACCTGTTGCCTGCAAGGAATATGCAAGAACAATAGCAATTCCGTAGAATATTTGTGATATGCCGGCAATTTTCAAAATTGGTGAGGCGGTTCGAATAATTACTTTATCGTTAGTGATAATATGTAAAATTATTTCAGGCATAAAAATATATGCTAATGCAAGCGTGTATGTAAAAATTGTAAGTAATTTGATGCTTTCTTTTCCAAAAATTTCTGCTAACTTAACTTTGCCATTTCCGAGACTATTGCCTACAAGTGTTTGTGCTGCAATTCCAAAAGCAAAACAGGGCAATAGTGATATAAATACCATTGAAATAACTGCTTGAGTTGCTGCCTGATAAAGTGTACCGTAAAATCCAATCAGGGCAATGAAGATTAAAAAGCCAATTAAAATAAAAATATTCTGAAACGACACAGGCAATGACAATTTGACAATCGATTTGATTATTTCTTTATTAAGTGAAAAAAACTTTTTAGTTCGATATCTTTTTCGATAATAGGGTAAGAAAGTTACATAAAGATAGAAAAAAGAATCAACCACGGTTGATATCGATGATGCGAGAGCAGCACCTTTTAAGCCGAGTTTAGGTGCACCCAGATTACCAAAAATTAAAATCCAGTTCAGGATGATATTGACAACATTAAGTATTATACCCGATAGCATAAATATTTTAGTGTGACCTATTCCAAAGAAGAATCCACGAAATGCAACAATCATTAAAAAGAAAGGCAATCCTAAAAATCTAAATCTTATGTAATCACTTGTTAGTTTTTCTACAGCGGGATCCTTAGCTATTAAATATGAAAAATGGGGAGAGATCAGAAAAATTAATGAACCAAAAATTAATCCTGTTAAAAATCCAAGTATTAGAGAAACATTTAAAATCTTTTTACATGATGAATAATCATTTTGACCCTCTTTATTTGCCACAAGGATATGTGTGCCTGTACTGAAACTTGAGAAAAAACTTACGATTGCCCATGTAGCTAATACACCAAGACCCATTGCAGCCAGATTCTCTTTTGCATTTTCCAGTCGTCCTACCATTGCAGTATCAACGAGTGAAATTAAAATGTGACTTGAAAGCCCTGCTAAAGCAGGTAAGGCAATTTGGAGAATCTTATTTGCAAAAAATTTTCTTGGTAAAATTTTCATTCTCAAAACTAAGTTAACTATGAAGTTCCTTATACTCAAACAAAATAAAAATTCGAATTATTAAATTTTAAGTTAATTTTACGCTATGAATTAATGAGAATAAGCGTTTCACTTTTCGGTTGCTGATATTGATATAAATTATTGAAAAATAATAAATTACACCAATTAACGAAGTTGCGGTTTTGTTAATGGTGTAAGGAAATGAAAAAACAACCGAAAAGAGAAC
>Ga0197142_1001563_pt1 | contig 20805 bp, 15 predicted proteins | sample GBS60_MetaG_FD_148614 | JGI IMG/M metagenome (GOLD analysis project Ga0197142, IMG submission 148614) | Sediment microbial communities from Great Boiling Springs, Gerlach, Nevada, United States - GBS 60_MetaG | ecosystem: Environmental > Aquatic > Thermal springs > Hot (42-90C) > Sediment... | reverse complement strand
GCTGCGATCGGAGAGCCGCTTGCCGCGATGATTGACGAACAGAGCCTTCTCGGCCGGCGCCGCCCGGCGCTTCTCGAGATAGCGCTCGAGCGCCGCGGCGGCCTTCCCGGGGAACGGCACCTGTCTCGACTTTCGCCCTTTTCCCCGGACGAGGACCCAGCGGGAGGCCAGGTCGACATCCTCGAGGTTCAACCCCACGAGCTCGCCGACGCGCAGCCCGGCGCCGTAGAGCAGCTCAAAGATGGCCGCGTCGCGCTCGGGGCAGGCGCGGCGCAGCTCGGCCGAGGAGATCTGATCGAGCAGGCGGTTGGTCTGCTCGATGCCGGGGACGCGCGGCAGGCGCTGGGGAGCTTTGGGCGTGCCGACCAGACGCGGCGCGTTGGCCGGCACGAACCCCTGCCGCAACAGGTACTGAAAGAACGACCGCACCGCAGCCAGCTTGCGGCGGATGGTCACCGGCGCCAGGCCCCGATCATACAGCGAGCCGAGCCACTCCCGGATGGCGAGCGTGTCGAAGTTTGCCGGCGCAGGCGGCGGCTCCCCGGGCGGGGTGAAATAGGCGGCGAAGTCGCGCAGGTCCCGGGCGTAGCTGCGCACGGTGTGGGCCGAAGCGTTCTCCCGCCGCAACGCGCCGAGAAACTCCTCGATACGCTGCTCGAGCTCAGACAGGGGCAAGGCTCGCCTCCTCCAGGTGCGCCAGAGCCCGGCGGCACAAGGCGATCTGGCGCGCCCGGCGGTCCCGGCCGAGACGCCGCCGCTCGTCCTCCTCAAGGGGCGGCAACAGATCGAAGGTGATGTTCACCGGCTGGTAGTCGCGCGGGTCGGCGCCGGAGACGTAATGGCACAGCGAGCCGATCGCCGTCTCGCGGGGAGGCGTCCAGAGCGGCCGGCCTTGGGCCCGCGCGGCGGCGTTGCGTCCCGCTACCAGGCCTGTGGCGATCGCCTCGACGTAGCCCTCCACACCGGCGATCTGGCCGGCAAAGAACAGGCGCGGCACGTGCCGCATGGCCAGCGTGGGCTCAAGCAGCGCCGGGGCGTTGATGTAGGTGTTGCGGTGAATCTGCCCGAAGCGGAGGAACTCGGCCTGTTCAAGGCCGGGGATCATGCGGAAGATGCGCGCCTGCTCGCCGTACCGGAGGTAGTTCTGGAAGCCGACCATGTTGTAGCTGCCCGCCCGCAGGTCTTCCTGGCGAAGTTGGACCACCGCATAGGGACGCCGGCCGGTGCGCGGATCGATCAAGCCGGTCGGTTTCATCGGGCCGAACCGCAGCGTATCGCGCCCGCGCCGAGCCAACTCCTCGATCGGCAGGCAGGCCTCAAAGTACGGGATGTCGTCGGGTATGTGAGGCGTATGCGCCTGGGCCTCAAGCAATGCGTCGACAAAGCGTTCGTAATCGTCTTTGCTGAGCGGGCAATTCAGATAGTCGGCCGTGCCGTCGAGCGACTTGCCGTAGCGAGAGGCCCGGAAGGCCACGCTCATGTCGATCGTCTCGGCGTCCACGATCGGACTGATGGCGTCGTAGAAGTAGAGCCGTTCGGCGCCCGTGAGGCGCGCGATCTCGGCGGCCAGCGCGTCGGAGGTGAGCGGCCCGGTGGCGATGATAACAATGCCGTCTTCCGGGATTCGGGTCACCTCGCGGCGCTCGATCACGAGGTTCGGGCAGCCGGCAAGGATCCGCGTCACCTCTTGCGCGAAGGCCTCCCGATCCACGGTGAGCGCCTGGCCGCCGGGCACGCGCACGCGCGAGGCGACCTCGAGCAACAGTGATCCGAGGCGGCGCAGCTCCTCTTTGAGCAGCCACGGAGCCGAATACTGGGTCTCGCTCTTGAGCGAGTTGCTGCACACCAGCTCGGCCAGGCGGTCGGTCTGATGCGCCGGCGTCATGCGCGTCGGGCGCATCTCGTAGAGGGTGGCCTTCAAGCCGGCGCGGTGGACCTGCCAGGCCGCCTCCGCGCCCGCGAGCCCTCCGCCCAGGATGTGAATCGCCTCGGGCACCGTTAGTTCCATCCTAAACTGGCGGTGGCCGGACAAGCGCCGTCTATTTACAACTCCATGACAGGCAATGGGTTCACACCTGCCGGTAGAATGGTCCGCTGTCGGGTGGTATCGATCTGAGCCGACGTGGAGGATAAACACAGATGAAACGAGTTCTCGGCGCCTGTTTAGCCGCGCTGCTCAAGCTGGCCGCTCTCTGTCATGCGCAGGCAGACAGTCCCAGGATCAGCCCGATTGAGGCGGTGCATCTGGTCGAGGCCCATGTGAAGGATCTCGCGACCGTATCGGTGCGGGCGGGCCACCAGGAGGGCACCCCCGTCTACTATGTCGAAGGCTTCGCCGGAGCGGACGGCTACACCGCCGTGGTCGACGCCCGCGTGGCGCGCACGCTCCGCATCGACCGCAACGGCAAGGAGTTCTACCGCTGGCCGGGCGTGCTCGCCGTGGGACATCGGGGCACGGTGCATCTGGCGCCGGAGAACACCCTGGCCGCCTTTCGCAAGGCCATCGAACTCGGCGTCGACCTGGTGGAGATCGACGTCCGGGAGACCAAGGACGGCCACCTGGTCATCATGCACGACGCCACCGTCGACCGGACCACCGACGGCAAGGGGCGCGTTTCGGACTTGACGCTTGAGGAGATCAAACGGCTCGATGCCGGCTCCTGGTTCAGCCCCAAGTTTGCCGGCGAGCGTGTGCCGACGCTCGATGAGGCGTTGAGCGTCATCAAGGGGGGCGCGCTGCCCGATATCGACTTCAAGGCGGGAACGCCGGAGAAGCTGGTGGAGGCCCTCAGCCGGCACGGGCTGCTCGGCAAGGTGACGCTTTACAGCGGCGACTGGGGGCTGCTGCGGCGCACCCTCGAGCGCTCGCGCCAATTTCTCATTCGCCCGACGGTGCCGCACGGCGCCGTGGGCCTGCCCATTCTCATTCATGAGCTCGATCCGCCGATCGTCAACATCAACTGGCGCGAGTTCAGCGAGCGGCTGATCGTCCAGGTGCACTTGGCCGGGCGCAAGGCCTTCATGAACACGATGGGACCGAACGATACCGAATTCGGGATTCTCCGCGCCATCGAGGCGGGCGCCGATTACATCCAGTCGGACCGGCCCGACCTTTTGATGCCGATGTTGCGCGCTCGCGGCCTGCACCGTTGACAAATCCAGCTGCCCGCCGGATACTCAGTTTTCGATGCCGAACCGAACATTGCTGCTTTTGAGCCTTCCGTTCGCCGCAGTCTTGGGCGCGACCGAGGCGCGGCGTGTCGCCGTCGAATGGGAGGCGGCCCCGGCCTCGGTTGAGATCCAGGTGACCGACGGCGCATTGGCGGCGGCTCGAGTGGCGCGCGGCCAGGCCGAGCTGCGCGGTCCGGGCCGTCTGGCCGCGAAGGGAAATGAGCCGCTGCGGCTCGAGCTCGAGATCACCGGCGAGCCGGTGCGCTACGGGCCGGGCGCCACGATCGTGACGCTCCGCACGCCGACCAACCCGTTCAGCTTCTTCCTGCGGGACGTCTCGCAGACGAACCCGATCCTGATCGGCGCCTATGGCGCGGCCGTTACCGAGGCCTCGGACCCCCGGACCTATCGCGAGATCGAACGGGCGGTCCGCGCCCGCGGCCTGCTAACCAAACTGGAGCAGATCGAGACTGAACCCGAGGAAAGCTTCGAAGCGGCGGCGGCCGCCACGCGCCGGCTGAGCTGTCAGACCTGGCTGGGCATCAGCCGCGACATGCGTATCTTCAATCTCAGCGAGCGCCTGGACTGGATCGAGCCGCGGTTTCACGGCTACGAGGTTACGCTCGAGGAAACGGGCAACCGCCCGGCGCGTTACCAGTTCCTGATGGGCCGCGGCTGGGGCGCCGCCGAAAGCATCCGACGGCGACTCGAGCAGGGGGTGCTGCCGATCCTCGAGGGAACGCTGATCGATGAGGAGATCACCTACCGCTTGATCGCTTTCGCCGGCCTGGAGGCAAGCCCGCTGATCGCCGACCGGGTTCGCGGCACGCATTTCCTGGTGGCCGACGGCCATAGCCGGGGGCACATGTTCACCAAGGAGCAGGAGGCCGAGTTCCGGTCCCTGCTAGCCGAGGAGATGAACCAGCCGGAAGAGACCGTCCTTTACCTGCGCGTCACGGCGACCAACGGCGCGCGCGTTCCGCGATACGCCTTTTTCAAAAATCCGTATCCGGCAGGCGGCGCCGCATACCGCTTCGAGGGCGGGACGGGTTTCGCCCGCTTTGAGTCGGGCCGGGTCTTTGCCGTCTCAAAACTCAACGGCTGGCCGCTTGCCCAAGAGGAGCTCGCCATTCTGCTCGCGCCCGGCGAGGCCGTCGACATCGACGTATACGTCCCGCACCGCCCCATCCCGGTCGAGCGGGCTGAGCGGCTTCGCCAGGCGAGCTTCGAGCAGCGCCGAGCCGAGTGCCGTCGGTTCTGGACGGGAAAGCTGGCAACGGCGGCGCGCGTCTGGGTGCCGGAGACCCGCATTCGCGAGATGATCCAGGCCGGCCTGCTGCACCTGGATCTCATCACATACGGGCGGGAGCCGCTCGGGACGCTCACGCCGACGATCGGCCGCTACAGCGCCATCGGCTCGGAAAGCTCGCCGATCGTTCAGTTTTACGACTCCATGGGCTGGCACAGCGTGGCCCGGCGCGCGCTCCAGTACTTTCTCGATAAACAGCGCGAGGACGGCTTCATCCAGAACTTCGGCGGCTACATGCTCGAGACAGGCGCCGCGCTATGGAGCCTGGGGGAGCACTACCGCTACACGCGCGATGAGGACTGGGTGCGCCGGGTCGCGCCGCAGCTCATCAAGTCCTGCCGCTACTTGCAGCAATGGCGGCGGCGCAATCAGCGCGAGGAGCTGCGGGGCCGCGGTTGGGGGATGCTCGACGGCAAGACGGCCGACCCGGAGGATCCCTTCCGTTCCTTTATGCTCAACGGCTACGCCTATCTCGGCTTGAGCCGGGCAGCCGAAATGCTGCGCTCGATCGACCCCGCCGAAAGCGAAACGTGGCGGCAGGAGGCCGAGGCGCTTCGCGCCGACATTCGGCAGGCGGTGGCTGAAGCCATGGCTCGCTCGCCGGTCGTGCCGCTGGCCAATGGCTTCTGGTGCCCGACGCTGGCGCCCTGGCCCGAGTCCCGCGGCCCGCTGATGCTGTTTGCCGACGGCGGTAACTGGTTCACTCACGGCGCCATGAGCGCGCGCGATTCGCTGCTTGGGCCACTCTATCTGGTCTTTCAGGAGGTGCTCGAACCGCGCGAAGCGGTCTCGGGGTTTCTGCTCGATTTCCACAACGACCTGATGACGAGCCGAAACGTGGCCTTCAGCCAGCCCTATTACAGCCGACACCCGCTCGTGCACCTGCGGCGGGGCGAGGTGAAGGCGTTCTTGAAGGCCTACTACAACACCGTGGCCAGCCTGGCCGATCGCGAGACGTACACCTTCTGGGAGCACTTCTTCGGCGCCAGCCCCCACAAGACGCACGAGGAGGCCTGGTTCCTGATGGAGACGCGGTGGATGCTGTATCTGGAAAACGGTCCCGTGCTGGAGCTGCTCGCCGGTGTGCCGCGCGCCTGGCTGGAGAGCGGTCAGCGGATCGAGCTGGCCAACGTGGCGAGCTATTTCGGGCCCCTGTCGCTCCGAGTGAGCTCGCGGCTCGATGAGGGTCGCATCGAAGCGGTCCTGGAGTGCCACTCCGAGCGGCCCCCTGCTGCCGTCGAGCTTCGGCTGCCCCATCCAGCAGGACGTCGCGCCAGCTCGGTAAGCGGAGGCTCTTATGACCCGACGCGGGAACGGGTGCGGGTGGAGCCGTTTGCGGGTCGCGCCGAGGTTGTGCTTCGTTTCAGCTCCGATTGAGTCGCGCGCACGCATCGCGTGCATTTGACACCCGGAATCCGCCTATACTATCGTGGTGTTTCTCAAAGGGTGAAAAGCGCCGGCAACAAGGATGCCTGAGGAAAGCAAGGCTGAGAGTTCGCAGTCGCCGGGCAAGCCGGCCCCCGCAGGAAAAGGCGCCGCCGGCGGGGAGAAAAAGCCTCCGCCGAAGAAGCCGGCCGTCATGGAGACGACGCCTTGGGAAAGCGAACTGACGGCGCAGCTCGGGCGCGTCTTCGGCGAGCAAATTCTCGAGTTTGCCTCGTATCTGGGACAAAACTTCTTGGTCGCCCGCCCCGAGGCGGTGGTGCCGATTCTTCGGTACCTGCGCGATGAGGTCGGGTTTGACTATCTGGTCGACGTGACCGCCGTCGACTATCCGGAGCGGGAAGAGCGCTTCGAGCTCATCTACATCGTATACAGCTTCGGCCGCAACGAGCGCATCCGCATCAAGACGCGCATTCGGGACGGTTATGAGCCGGAGACGGCCACCGGCGTGCATCCGACGGCGAACTGGCTCGAGCGCGAAGTCTACGACATGTTCGGGATCCGCTTTGCCCATCATCCGGACATGAAACGCATCCTGCTGCCGGACGACTGGCAGGGGCATCCCCTGCGGAAAGATTACGGAATTCTTGATATGGACAACCGCTGGGTGAAGGACAACCTCGGCATCGAAAGCGGTCAGTGAGCCATGCCCGAGGCGACCTTTCTCGACGCCAACGAGCTCGTATTGAACATGGGTCCCCAGCACCCGTCCACGCACGGGGTGTTGCGAGTGATCCTCAAGCTGGACGGCGAAAAGATCCTGGGGACCGAGTGCGTCATCGGTTACCTGCATCGCGGGGTGGAGAAGATCGGCGAGAACCGCACCTACGCGATGTTCGCCCCTTATGTCGACCGGATGGATTACGTCGCGGCGGTCTCAAACGGCCTGGGCTACTGCCTGGCGGTGGAGAAGCTGCTCAACGTCGAGGCGCCGCCGCGAGCCCAGGCGGTGCGGGTGATTCTCACCGAGCTGAACCGCATCGCCAGCCACCTGCTGTGGCTGGGCACCCACGCGCTCGACATCGGCGCCATCACGCCGCTGTTTTACGTGATGCGGGAGCGCGAGGAGATTCTCAACATTTTTGAAGCCTACTGCGGCGCGCGCCTCACCACGCACGCCTTCCGCATCGGCGGCCTCCAGTACGAAGTTTACGAGGGCATGGAGAAGCAGGTGAAGGCCTTCTGCAAAATGTTTCTGCCCCGGGTGGACGAGTACGAGGAGCTGCTGACGGAAAACCGCATCTGGAAGGATCGCCTGGTCGGCGTGGGCGTGCTGACGGCGGAGCAGTGCAAACAGTTCGGGGTGACCGGGCCGTTGTTGCGCGCCGCCGGCGTCAAATGGGATCTGCGCAAGGCGCAGCCCTACTCGGGCTACGAGAAATACGACTTCGAGATCCCCACGCGGCCGAACGGCGACACCTACGACCGTTACATTGTCCGGATCCAGGAGATGCGCCAGTCGGTGCGCATCATCGAACAGGCGGTCGAGGGTATTCCCGAGGGACCGATCCTGGCCAAGGTGGGCAAGGTGATCAAGCCGCCCGTGGGCGAGGCCTACGTCTCCATCGAGGCGCCCAAAGGCGAGCTGGGCTACTTTATCGTCAGCGACGGCTCGACTCAGCCCTACCGGGTGCGGGTCCGGCCGCCGTCGTTCGTGAATTTGCAAGCGCTCGATACGATGGCGCGCGGCGGGCTGGTAGCCGATATCGTGGCGATCATCGGTACGATAGATATTGTGCTCGGCGAGGTCGACCGGTAGGCGCTCTGCGTCGCCGGCACCCGCCTGGAGGAATGCATGCGGAAGCTGCTGCGAACCGTTTTCCTGGTCGACCTGATTCAGGGGCTGTGGGTCACGTTCCGCAACCAGCATCCCAGGAACATTTACACCGAGCAGTATCCGGCCCAGCGGCCGCGGATCGCGGAGCGTTACCGCGGCGCTCCCCGACTCAACATCAACCCGGAGACGGGTGAAACGCTGTGCATCGCCTGTGACTTGTGCGCGCTCGCCTGTCCCGAGAATCTGATCGTCGTCTCAAGCGAGCGCAACAAACAGACTCGCCGCAAGGAGCTCACGACATTCACCTACGACATCTCGCGGTGCATGTTCTGCGGCTTGTGCGAGGACGCCTGCCCGGTGGACGCCCTCGAGCTCACGCAGGATTTCGAGCTGGCGAGCTACACGCGGGAGGGCGCCATCTGGGACCGGCAGATGCTCGAGGAAGGGCCGAAGCCGACCTGGTACCGTTACTAGCGGGCGGCGGGCGATGATCAGCCGTCCAGTCCCGAGAAACCGGGCATCAAGCCGAGACAGGCAATTACCGTATGGCTGATACGATCCTGTTCTATATCTTCGCGGCCTTCGTACTGGGCGGAGGCGTGCTCACCGTCACCCGGCGCAATTCGGTGCACAGCGCGCTGTGGCTGATCGTCTCCCTGCTCGGCACGGCGGGATTGTTCTTGCTCCAGCAGGCCGAGTTTCTGTTTGCCGTGCAGATCGTGCTGTACATCGGCGGCGTGGTGCTGCTGATCCTGTTTGTGGTGATGCTGGTAAACCTGGACGAGACGGCGCGACTCCGGCAGTTCAACAAAGCCTGGTGGGTGGCGCTGGCCTGCGCGGCCGTGGTCGGCGCCGAGCTCTGGTACGTGCTCAGCCGGGGTCTGGAGACGCTGGAGCTGGCCGAGGCGCCCCCGGCGAACGCCGCCGTCGAAGGCAACACGGAGCGGCTGGCGGACGTGCTGTTTTCCGAGTACCTGTTGCCGTTTGAAATCGCCTCGCTGTTGCTGCTGGTGGCCATCGTGGGCAGCGTGGTGATGGCGAAGAAGAGGATCTAGATGCTCCACCCGATCACGAGTGCGCATTTTCTGGTGCTGAGCGCGGCCCTGCTGCTCATCGGCACCATCGGCGTGCTGACCCGCCGGAACATGGTGGTGATTCTGATGTCGATCGAGCTGATCCTGAATGCGGTCAACATCAATCTGGTCACCTTCTCCCGCCATTTCGGCGACGTGCACGGGCAGATCTTCGCCATCTTCGTGATCACGGTGGCGGCGGCGGAAACGGCGGTGGGTCTGGGCATCCTGATCGCCTTGTTCCGCAACCGGGAGACGGTTCTGGCTGACGAGGTCGACCTGCTGAAATGGTGAACTTTCTCGATCTGATCTGGCTGATCCCGTTGTTCCCGGCGGCCGGCGCCGTTCTGATGCTCCTCGTCGGGCGGCGTCTGGATCCGCAGCCGCCCTCGGCGGTAGCGGCGGCGCCGGGCGTGGCGGCCGCCTCCGGCGCGCACCCGCCGCATGATGCTCACGGCGCCCATCCCGAGGCGCCGTGGCGCTTTCTGATCAGCCTGCTCGGCCCGGGCTCCGTTTTGCTCTCCTTGCTGTTTTCCGTGGGGGCCGTGATCCAACTGGCCGGACTCCCCGAAAAAGTCCACGAGGTCGTCAAGTACACCTGGATTCCCGCGTTTCCCTTTCACACCGCCGACGGCGGCGCGGCGCGCCTGGCGGCCGACTTCGGTTTCCTGCTCGACCCGCTGAGTGCGGTCATGATCCTCGTGGTGACCCTGGTCGGCTTCCTGATCCACGTGTATTCGATCGGCTACATGGGCCACGAAGGCGGCTACTACCGCTTTTTCGGCTACATGAACCTGTTCGTCTTCTTCATGCTGACGCTGGTGCTGGCGAACAACTACCTGCTCCTGTTCGTCGGCTGGGAGGGCGTCGGCCTCTGTAGCTATTTGTTGATCGGGTTTTACTTCCACAAGAAGTCGGCCGGAGATGCGGGCAAGAAGGCCTTCGTGGTGAACCGGATCGGGGACGCCGGCTTCATTGTCGGCATGTTGCTGATGCTGGCGGTGTTCGGCACCGTGCGTTTCCTCGACGTCAACGCGGCGCTCGCCGACCGGCCAGTGGAAACCGGCTTCGGCGTCCTGAGCGCGATGGCGCTGCTGTTGTTTGTGGGGGCCACCGGCAAATCGGCGCAGATCCCGTTGTTCACCTGGCTGCCGGACGCCATGGAGGGCCCTACACCCGTCTCCGCCCTGATCCATGCGGCGACGATGGTGACCGCCGGCGTCTACATGGTGGCGCGCTCGAGCGCGCTGTTCGCTCTCACGCCCCAGACCTCATGGCTGGTGGCGGCGATCGGAGCCGCGACGGCGATTCTGGCCGCCTCGATCGCTCTGGTGCAGAACGATATCAAGCGCGTGCTGGCGTACTCGACGGTGAGCCAACTCGGTTATATGTTTCTGGCCGCCGGCGTCGGGGCCTACTGGGTGGCGATCTTCCACCTGTACACGCACGCCTTCTTCAAAGCGCTGCTGTTTCTGGGCGCCGGTTCGGTGATTCACGCCCTGGGCGGTGAGCAGGATATCCGGCGGATGGGCGGCTTGAAGGACAAGATTCCGGTGACCTATCGCACGATGTGGATCGCCTCGCTGGCGATCGCCGGAATTCCGCCGCTGGCAGGCTTCTTTTCCAAGGACGAGATTCTCTGGCAGGCCTGGAGCTCGCCGCTCGGCTCGAAGGCGTTATGGGCGGTGGGCGTGGTGACGGCGTTTCTGACCGCCTTCTACATGTGGCGATTGATGTTCCTCACCTTCCACGGCCGGCCGCGCCTGAGCGAGGAGGCGGCCCGGCGCCTCCATGAGTCTCCGCCGGTGATGACCGTGCCGCTGGTGGCGCTGGCGGCCGGCAGTGTCGCCGCGGGCTGGATCGGCGTGCCGAAGATCTGGACCTGGTTCGGTGAAGGCTTCCGGCTGTTCGAGCATTGGCTCGAGCCGGTCTTTGCCGCCGCCACCGCCCGGTGGCACGCCGTAGCCGAGGTCCACCACAATGTTTCCACCGAATGGGCTCTGATGATTCTGTCGGTGGCGATTGCGGCGGGCGGCATTGCGCTGGCGCGGCACCTCTATGTGGTGCGACCCGAGGCCCCGGAGGCGATTCGCCAACGAGCCGCGCCGGTTTACGACGTTTTGCATAACAAATGGTACGTCGACGAGATCTACGACTTTCTGTTCGTCAACGGCCTGGCGAAAGGCGGCGGCAGCTTACTCAGCCGCTTCGACAACGCGGTCGTCGACGGCGGCGTCAACGGCACCGGCTGGCTGACTCGTTTCACCTCGAGCGTCTCCGTCTGGTGGGACACTTGGGTGGTCGACGGCACAGTGCGCCTGCTGGCCTTCACCGTCAAGATGTTTTCCTATCCGATGCGGTTGTTGCAGACGGGGTATCTGCAATCCTACGCCTTGGTGATCCTCGTGGGGGTGGCGGTGGCGCTCGGCTACTATCTGGTGCGGTGAGCCCATCATGAGCGACCATCTGCTGAGCATCGTCCTGTTTACGCCGCTCGCCGGCATGCTGGTGTTGCTCCTGCTGCCGGCCTCCAACAAGAACCTCATCCGCATCTGGGCTAACGTGGCGGCCGCCGCCGGATTCCTGGTCTCGCTGCCGCTGGTGTCCCGCTTCGACAAAACGGCCGAAGGCTTCCAGATGGTGGAGCGCTACGACTGGATTCCGGCCCTCGGCGTCAAGTACTACCTGGGCATCGACGGCATCAGCCTGTTGTTGGTGATGCTGACGACGCTCGTCGGCTTTCTGGCGATCCTCTCCTCCTGGAGCGCCATCGATCGGCACCTGAAGGCCTACTACGCCATGTTCCTGCTCCAGCAGACGGGAATGATCGGCGTCTTCCTCTCCCTGGACTTCTTCCTCTTCTATGTCTTCTGGGAGGTGGTGCTGGTGCCGATGTACTTCATCATCGGCGTCTGGGGCGGACCGCGGAAGCTCTATGCGGCGATCAAGTTCTTCCTGTATACGCTGGCCGGCAGCGTCCTGATGCTCCTCGGCATCCTCACGCTTTACTTCCAACACTTCGAGCAACACGGCTTTTACACCTTCGAGATTTCGGAGCTGCTGAAGCTCGACATGCCGCTCGCGCTCGAGCGGTGGGTCTTCTGGGCTTTCTTCATCGGCTTCGCCATCAAGGTGCCGATGTTTCCGTTCCATACTTGGCTGCCCGACGCCCACACGGAGGCGCCGACCGCCGGTTCGGTGATCCTGGCGGCGATTCTGCTGAAGATGGGCACCTACGGGTTCCTGCGCTTCTCGCTGCCGCTTCTGCCCGAGGCCTCCATCGACCCCTGGATCGTGCAGACGATGGCGGCGCTGTCGATTGTGGCCATCATCTATGGGGCGCTGGTCAGCCTGATGCAGGAGGACTGGAAACGTCTGGTGGCTTTCTCCTCGGTGAGCCATCTCGGCTTTTGCACGCTGGGCATCTTCGCCTTGAATCCGAACGGCATTGCCGGCAGTGTCATCCAGCAGATCAACCACGGCATCTCGACCGGGATGTTGTTTTTGATCGTCGGCGTCGCCTACGAGCGCCGGCACACGCGCCTGATCCGCGACTATGGCGGCCTGGCGCACGTGATGCCGAACTTCTCCTTCGTGTTCGCCTTCGCCATGCTGAGCTCGGCGGGCCTGCCGCTGCTCAACGGTTTCGTGGGCGAGTTCACCATCCTTCAGGGCGCTTTCGAGGCCAACCGGGCCTGGGCCGCTTTCGCCGTCACGGGAATCATTCTCGGCGCCGCCTACCTGCTGTGGCTGTATCAGCGGACGATGCTCGGGCAGATCACCAACCCGAAGAACCTCCGACTGCCGGACCTCAACCTGCGCGAGTGGGCGGTGTTTCTGCCCTTCATGGCCTGGGCGCTATGGATCGGCATCTATCCCAAGCCCTACTTTGAGGTCCTGGAGAAACCCGTGGCGCAGCTTGTCGAACGGGTGCGGCCGGGCTACTTCGCCGCCGAGACCGCAGCGGCTCCGGCTCCGGCGCCGGCGGCTGCGGAGGCAGGACAGCGATGAGCCAGTTCTACACCAGCACCGATCACTTCGTCCTCGTGCCGGCCATCATGCTGGCGCTGTTCGGCTGCGCGGTGCTGCTGTTCGACTTCTTCCTGTTTCCGGAGCCGCGCCGGCGCAAGCGCCTGGTGTGGTTCCTCCTCGCCGGTGAGATCTTCACGGCCGCCGGCCTGTGGCGGCAGCACGCGTTTCTTGCCTCCGAGGGCCTGCCCGAACTCACCGCCTTTCAGGGCACGCTGACGGTGGACGGCTTTTCGCTGTTCTTCAACTGGATCTTCGTCGCCGCCTCGCTTCTGGTGGCCATCGTCTCCTGGCGGTATCTGGAGATCGAGGGGGAGCATCACGGCGAGTATTACGGCCTCATCCTGCTCGCCCAATGCGGCATGTACTTCCTGGCCACCGGCACGGACCTGATCACGCTGTTTCTCGGCGTCGAGCTCATGGCATTGTGCTTCTACGTGATGGTCGGATTCCTGCGCGAGCGCAAGCGCTCCAACGAAGCGGCGATGAAATACCTCCTGCTCGGGGCATTCTCGAGCGGGCTGATGGTGTACGGCTTCTCGGTCATGTACGGGCTGGCCGGCTCGACCAAGCTGCGCGCCGTGGCCGAGGCGATCGCTTCGCGGGAGCCCTGGGACCCGGTCGTCTTTCTCGCCACGGCCACCACCGCCGTGGGCGTCCTGTTTAAAGTGTCGGCGGCGCCATTCCACATGTGGGCGCCCGACGCCTACGAAGGCGCCCCTACGACGGTGACGGCGTTCCTGGCCGTGGGCTCCAAAGCCGCCTCTTTCGCCTTTCTGATGCGGATCTTTTTGGGGCCGCTGGAGACCGTGCGCCCGGCCTGGGAGCCGCTGCTCGTGCTGGTGGCCGTGCTGAGCCTGACGATCGGCAACCTGGCGGCGATCACGCAGAACAACGTCAAGCGGCTTCTGGCCTATAGCTCCATCTCCCATGCCGGCTACATCCTGCTTGGGCTGATCGCCGGCAACGCCACCGGACTCAAGGGCATGGCCGTCTACATTCTGGTCTACGCCTTCATGACGCTCGGCGCTTTTCTCGTGGTGGTGGCGCTAAGGCGCGAGAATCTGATCGGCGAAGATGTGGACGACATGGCGGGGCTGATGCGGCGCAGCCCCGGCTATGCCGTGCTGATGTTGATCTTCCTGCTGTCGCTGGCCGGGATTCCGCCCACGGCGGGTTTCATCGGCAAGTACTACATCTTCCTGGCGCTGCTCGAGACGGGACATTACGTGCTGGCGGCGCTGGCGGCGCTGTACGTCGCCGTCGCCGTGTATTATTACTTCCGGATCGTCCGCAGCATGTTCATCAGCGAACCGGTCGAGGCGCCTCCTCTGGCGAGCACCTTCGGCCTGCGCGTGGCGCTGGCCGTCACCGGCGTGTTGACCCTCGTTATCGGCGTCTACCCGGAACCTTTCCTGAAGCTGGCCCAGACCTCGCTGATCCGTTGAGGCTATGGAGAGCATCGTTCAACATCCGCTGTTTGCGCCGGTGCTGATCACGCTCGTGATCGTCGGGGTCTTTCCCCTTCTGGCCGGCTACATGGTGCTGCTCGAACGCAAGGTGCTCGCCGACATCCAGGTGCGGCTCGGGCCGATGCGAGTCGGACCACACGGCATCTTGCAGCCGCTCGCCGACGCGCTGAAACTGCTGGCCAAAGAGGACGTCATCCCGGCGGCTGCCGATCGGGCGCTGTTCTGGCTGGCCCCGGTGATTCCGGCCGTCACCGCCCTCACCGCCTTCGCCGTTTTGCCGTTCAGCGACTACATCGTCGTCACGGACGTGAACGTCGGCCTGCTGGTGATCACGGCGATGTCGGCGGTGGGCGTGCTCGGCATCATCATCGGCGGCTGGGCCTCCAACAGCCACTATCCCTTACTCGGCGCCTTGCGCAGCTCCGCCCAACTCGTCAGCTATGAGGTGGCTCTCGCGCTGGCGCTCATCTGCGGCGTCATGACCGCGGGCACGCTCAGCATGGTCGAGATGGTGGAGCGCCAGATGGAGCGGCAGATCTGGTTCGTCTTCGACCATTACGGGCTGATGATCATCCCGTTCATGGTCTTCCTGATTGCCGCCATCGCCGAAACCAACCGGCTGCCGTTCGATCTGCCGGAGGCCGAGTCGGAGCTGGTGGCCGGTTTCATGACCGAGTACAGCGGCTTCCGCTGGGCGCTCTATTTCCTGGCCGAGTATGCGAGCATCTTCGTGATCGGCGGCGCGGGGGTGACGCTGTTCTGGGGCGGCTGGCTGCGGCCGTTTCCCAATGTCGCCTGGCTGGAGTGGCCGCTCAATGTCGCCTTCCCGCTCGTGCTGTTCGCAAGCGGGGGCGGAGGCTGCTTGTGGCTCGCGAAACGGCTCTGGCCGTTGAGCCGATGGCGCGCCGTATTTCTGGCTGTGATCGCCGTGACGCTCGTGGCAGCCGGCCTGGCCTTCCTGTTCCCCGCCGTCAACCGGGCCGTCATCGGCTTGTTCTGGTTCCTTCTGAAGGTGGGGCTGATCGTCTACCTGATGATCTGGATTCGCGGCACCTTTCCCCGCTTCCGTTACGACCAGCTCATGAACATCGGCTGGAAATATCTCATCCCGATCGGCATGGGCGCGGTGCTGGCCAACGCCGTCGTCGGCATGCTCTGAGGCAAGCCGCGGTAGAATCTGGCTCAGACGATGGAGGAGACCCGAGCGCCACGTTATCTGCTGTTTCGCGTCTTGATCGTGGTGGGCGGCGTGCTCGGTGTGCTGCTGCTCGTGCAGTCGGTGCGCACCTACCGCTTCGTGGCGCGGCGACTCGTTGAGGACGACCTGTGGCGCCAGGCGGCGCGGCATGCGGTCTCCTTCTCCCGGCAGGCCTTTCAAGCCAACGCCCAGGAGCCGGAGGAGCTGGAGGCGATTTTTCGCGAGGCGCTTCAGGAGGAGCGGAACCTGGTCTGGGTCCGCGTCCTCGGCGCGCGAGGCGAGGTGCTCGCGGAGGCAGGCGAGGCATCCGGGGCGCCGTTTTCGGCCCAGCACATCGCGATGCTGCTCGATCCGACCGCGCGCCTCTATGTCCATGGGAACGCGCCGAGCGGCCCGGTGCTGGTGGCCCTGTTTCCCTTCCGGCCGCGCTTTCGCGGCCGCCCGCCGGCCGGCCTGGCGCCGGAGGGACGTCCTCGCGCTCCTGCGCCGCGCTATGCGGCCATCGAGATCGCCATCGCGGAAGAGGCGGCCGGACCGAGCTTCGCGCAACTCCGGCGAAATCTCGTGGTGAGCGTTTCCGCGGCGGTGGCGCTTCTGGCCTCAATGGGGATCCTCGGTCTGCGCCTGAATCATTACGTGCGGGGCAAGCAGTTCGAGCAACAGGTGGCGCTTGCTCGGCGCGTGCAGCAGGACCTGCTGCCCTCGGGATGCCCGGACTGCAAGGGAATCGACTTTGCGGCGGCGTGCGAGCCCGCCTGGCATGTGGGCGGAGATTTCTATGACATTTTCCCGGCAGACGGCGGCAAGGTTGCCATCATCCTGGGCGACGTCTCCGGCAAAGGCGTTCCCGCCGCGTTGTTGATGTCATTGCTGCACGGGGCCGTGCGGAGCGCTGCGACAACCGGCGACGGAAGGACCCTCGAGGACGCCTGCCGCCACCTGAATCAGATCCTGGCGATGCGCACTTCCGTCGAGCGGTTCGCGAGCCTGATCTGGTGCCTGTACGATCCGCACGGCAAGCGGCTGAGTTACGTCAATGCCGGACACCTGCCGCCGCTCGTCGTTCGCCCCGGTGATGCCGGGCAACCGGTCTTCGAGCGCCTGGAGTGCGGCGGGCCGGTCATGGGGGTCCTGGCGAACGTCTCCTACAGGGAAGGGCAAACAGCCTTCGACGAAGGCGACCTGCTCGTGATGTTCTCCGACGGGCTTGTCGAGGCCACCAACGAGCGGGAGCAGGAGTTCGGCGAAGAGCGCCTGAAAGCCATCCTTGCCGAGAATCGGATGCGACCGGCCGCCGAGATCCGCGATGCCGTGCGGCAGGAGGTCCGGCGCTTCCTCGACCGACGGCCGCTCGACGACGATTTGACGCTGTTGGTCGTCAAAGTTGCCACGGAATCCCCGCCAAGGGCCTGAAGCCCACCGAAGCGGCGGAAACGGCCGTAGCCGTGAGACCGTCTGTTGGAATGATGAACGGTCGGAATCGCTCTTGGGGCCGGCCGGTGTGGCCAAGGCTCGCATTCGCCTTGCTTGTCGGGCAGCTTGCCGCGGCGCAGGGCCGCCTGGACCGGTTCGCGCTCCTGCTCGACGAGCCGCCCCTGGCCGCCCGGCTGGTTCAGGCGGCCGACGGGCGGCGCGCCGCAAACGCCGACGAGCAGCGGCGCATCGAAGCCAGGCAGCAGGCCCTGCGGGCTGCACTCAGCGAGCGGGGCTTCACCGTGCTGGGCGCCACGCAGGTGCTCTTGAACGCCGTGTACGTGGCTGCTCCCGGCGCCTCCGAAGAACAGTTGAGGTCGATTCCGGGCGTAGCCCGGGTTCAACGGCTGCGACCGGTTCGCCGCCACATGAACCGGGGGCTCGAGCTGGTGCGAGCCCGCGCAGCCTGGCCGGCGGTCGGCGGAGCGCAAAACGCCGGCGCCGGCGTCAAAATCGCGATTCTCGACACCGGCATCGATCACACGCATCCGGCTTTTCAAGATCCCGCGCTACGGCCGCCGCCAGGTTACCCGCGCTGCGAGCCCGCCGACTGTCCGTTCACCACCAACAAGATCATCGCCGCGCGGAGCTATGTCCACTTGCTGGTGCTGGCGGATCAGCCGCAGTTCTCAAGACCTGACGACCTCTCGCCCCGAGACCGTGTCGGGCACGGTACGGCCGCGGCCATGGCCGCGGCGGGGGTGGAAACGAGGGGGCCGGCCGCGACCATCTCGGGCGTCGCACCGAGGGCCTATCTCGGCAATTACAAGATTTACGGCTCACCCGGCGTCAACGACGTGACGTTCGATGACGTGATCGCGATGGCGCTGGAGGACGCCTTGAAAGACGGCATGGATATCGCGGTGCTCGCCTCGGGCCAGCCGGCCGAATGGGGACCGAATGACCGGGGCGCGGTCTGCAATCTGACAGGCACGGATCCGTGCGACGTCCAGGCCGCGGCGGTCGAAAACGCCGTTCGCAGCGGCCTGACGGTGGTGGTTTCCGCCGGCAATGACGGCGATCTGGCGGTGCGCTTCCCCGCTCTGAATTCGCTCCACAGTCCGGGAACGGCGCCGTCGGCCATCACCGTCGGCGCCTCCACCAACTCCCACATTTTCTTTTCCACGCTCAAAGCGCTCGGCGAGGGCGTGCCCGGCCCGCTCCAACGGGTCCCGGTGATGTTCGGCAACGGTCCGAAACCGGCCGGGCCTCTGACAGCGCCTCTCAAAGACGTTGCGGCCACCGAGCCGGACGGGTTCGCCTGCCGCCCGCTCGGACGCGATTCGCTTGCGGGAGCGATCGCAATCATCGATCGGGGCGTGTGCAGCTTTGCGAGTAAGGTCGCCAATGCCCAGCGGGCCGGGGCGGTTGCGGTCCTCATCGTTCAAAGCGGAGGGTCGAACTTCATCTATCCGATGCTGGGTTTGTCGGAAACGGGCATCCCCGCCGCCATGATGGGGGCTGACGACGGCCGCGCCGTGCGCGCCTTCCTGTCCGCCAACCCGGATCGCGCCTGGCGGCTCGATCCGGCTCTGGTCGAGCTTGACGCGGAGGCGGACACGATCGCCTATTTTTCCTCCCGCGGCCCGGGCATCGGGGAAAACCACATCAAGCCCGAGCTGGTCGCGGTGGGCACGGATCTGTATCTGGCCACCCAGTCCTATGACCCGAACGGCGACCTGTGGAGCCCGGACGGCTTCACTGCTGCACAAGGAACAAGTTTTGCGGCGCCGATGGTGGCGGGAGCGGCCGCATTGGTCAAACAGCTCCGGCCGGCCTTCACGCCCGCGGAGCTCAAGAGCGCTGTGGTCAACACGGCGCGTGGGAACCTCGCGGATTTTGACGAGAACGGCGCGCGCATCGCGGCGAGCGTCACGGCGCGGGGCGCCGGCAAGCTCGACGTCGCCGAGGCCGTGCGTACCGCCGTCACCGTGGAGCCGGCCGCGCTATCCTTCGGCGTCGTCCGCGCCGAGTCGCTGCCCTCGCTGGGCCTCCGCATTCGCAATCGGGGCGCGACGGCCGTCACACTCACCCTGCGGGTCGATCCGCCGGATTCACGGCTTCAGCTTAGCACGACGCGCCTCACCCTGGCGCCCGGGGCATCCCAGCAGATCAGCGTCGCCGTGGCGTCCTTGCCCCAGCCTGGCTCCTACGAAGGGTTCCTGGTCATCGAGGGCGGCGCTGTGCCGCTGCGGGTGCCCTACCTTTACCTTCGCGGCGACGGCGTTCCGTTCAACATGCTGCCCATCAGCGGCTTCGATTTCGTTGCCAATGCCGGTGAAACCATCCCCGGAGACCTGCTGGTGAAGGTGGTGGATCGTTACGGCGTTCCGGTACCCAACGTCCCGGTCCGATTTCGCCCGAGCGCGGGCATCGTGCGGGCCAGCGAGCGCACTGACGAGCTGGGCATCGCCTTCGCGCAGGCGGTAGCGCCGTCCTTTCCCGGCGAGTTCGAATACAGCGCCGAGCTGCTGGCCGGGCCCAGGCTGGAAGCGCTGTTTCCGGGTCGGGTGCGGTTGCGTCCGGCGATCTTCCAAAACGGCGTCGTCAATGCCGCCAGCGGCGAGATCGGTCGCGGCCTGGCGCCAGGCTCCTACATCTCGATCTTCGGGCGGAACTTGAGCGAGGCACTGAGGGTGTATGCGACGCCCTATCTGCCTCTGTCGCTGGCCGGCACGAGCGTCAGCTTCGACGTTCCGGAGCGCAAACTCAGCCTTCCGGGTCGTCTCCACTTCGTGAGCGAGGGCCAGATCAATGTGCAGATCCCCTGGGAGCTGCGAGGGATGAACTCGGTCCGGCTCAAGGTAAGCATCGGGGCAGTGAGCGAAAGCGCCCTCTACACGCTGCCCCTTTACGACTACTCACCGGCCTTCTTCGAGATAGCCGACCCGGCGGGCAGCGGCCGCCTGGTCGTGGCCGCCCTGGACGAAAATTATCAGGTCCTCAGCTCAGCCAACCGGGCGCGCCGCGGCCGCACCGTGCAACTTTACGCCAACGGCCTCGGGCCGGTCGACAACACGCCGGCAACCGGAGAAGCGACGCCGAGGGCGCCGCTTTCCCAGACGATCCAGCGCCCCGAGGTCAGCGTCGGCGGTCGGCCTGCTTCGGTCGAGTTCAGCGGCCTTTCGCCCGGCAGCGTCGCCTTGTATCAGGTGAACATCGTCGTTCCGGAACAGCTCAGCCCGGGGTTGCACGAGGTGGTGATGACCCAAGGAGGGGTGCGCTCGAAGGCGGCTCTGCTTTGGGTGGAGTGAGCCGGGAGCCGGATCTTGGAGACCGTGAACCTCCTTTGGCATCCCACGTGCACGGATAGTGCGAAAATAGGCTCAGGGTGCGTGTAAGCGCCCGCAAGCGGAGTGCCCCGGGATGGCAAAAGGCTCAGTTTCCATCATCGTCGAGCGCTGCAAGGGTTGCGGTTTCTGCGTCGAGTTCTGCCCGACGAAGGTTCTGGCCCTGTCCTCGGCATTCAACTCGAAAGGCTACCACCCGCCCTATGTGGTAGCTCCCGAGAAATGCAGCGGTTGCGACCTGTGCGGTATGTATTGCCCCGACTTTGCGATCTACGGCTGGAAGCTGGCTTCCAATGGCAAGCCGGGTGAGGAAAGCGAGGGGGAGGAATGACGGCGGACCCAAAAGGGGTTCTCACGGGCGTTCATTTTATCGATGGCGATTACGCCTGCGCGGAAGGGTGTCTGGCCGCAGGTGCGCGTTTTGCCGCAGGGTACCCCATCACTCCCTCGACCGAGGTTGTGGAACGCTTCGCGCAGCGGATTCCCCTGGTCGGCGGCACGTTCATTCAGATGGAGGATGAACTGGCGGCGTCGATCGCCATTCAGGGCGCGGTGTGGGCCGGCGCCAAG
>Ga0197142_1001561_pt1 | contig 20829 bp, 20 predicted proteins | sample GBS60_MetaG_FD_148614 | JGI IMG/M metagenome (GOLD analysis project Ga0197142, IMG submission 148614) | Sediment microbial communities from Great Boiling Springs, Gerlach, Nevada, United States - GBS 60_MetaG | ecosystem: Environmental > Aquatic > Thermal springs > Hot (42-90C) > Sediment... | reverse complement strand
TGGAACAGCCTCATACTCTAGCTACCTCGTGAAAGAGTTTCTTTTTCTCGTGGCAAATGTTGAATACTCCGTTCATGAGTACTATGTCGAAGATCTTTTCTTTTAAGGGAAGGAACAAAATATCGGCGCATACCCGCTAGAGTATTGGTTCACGGTGGAATACTTGCTATCTCCGATATTTTTGCCTACGAGAAAATTCCGTCCGAAATTTCTTCAGAGCCATCCAGTTGGATCTGGTGCATCGGTGGAGCCATTACAGAAGAAGAACTTGTAACACTTGCAAGCGAGACCGGTTTCAACTCCCCAACTTTTTATGAGCGTCATCTTATAGACAATCTTTTCTACCGAGCTACCTGTTACTTAAGGCTGGACGCATGAACTTTCTCCTCACTAGTCTGCTCGCTGGAAGTTACGTGCTCCTCAACCATTCGAATAGCCTTCGCCGGGCATTCTTCTGCACAGATTCCACAACCCTTACAATAATCGTAATCTATCGTAACGGGAATAGTTCTGCTTACAACACCCTCGGGACAGTAAAGCCAGCAAAGGAAGCAGGACGGACGTTTGTTCTTGCTCGGAGTGCACAATGAGTGGTCAATAACGGGACGATAGTGCCTCCACGTTCCGGTCTTTCCACCTTCTCCTTTACAAAGCCGCCCGTGAGCGAATATAAAGGGATCGAACTTAGTTGAACTTTCCGCCATATTCTCATCCTCCCTATTCTTATGAATTCACATCAGGTTCACACCGAAGGCCACAGGGCTTATAAACCTTCGTGCGCTCAAAGGAAAGTTTGGCTCCATGAATGTTTTTTTCAAGTGCATCTCCGTTAAAGAAATGTGAGAATGCTTTTTCTATGCTGCTCATAGAAATAAGCTCCGTTGCTCTAGAAAGTCCCCCGAGAATAGTCGTGTTGAACAAAACAGTTCCTGCAACCACCAGTCCCGCTTCAACGGCGCAGTGGAAAGCGTCAGTTGTGGCAACATTGAAGCGTTCAATGAAGTCAAAATCTTCGGGATTTTTGGGTGAGTTAATGATTATTATTCCATCGGATCGCAAGCCAGAAGTTACATCAACTATATTTATAAGAGTTTCGTCTAGCACGATCACAATATCCGGTTCAGTTACAAGCGAAAAGGTTCTGATAGGTCTGGGACCAAATCTATTTGTAGCGATAACGGGAGCCCCACGCCGCTCGGCGCCGAAAAAGGGAGCCGCCGTCACACCACGATATCCTTCGTAGTAAGCTGCCTGAGCAAGGATCATCGCCCCCGTTACTGCTCCGTGTCCACCTCTACCATGCCATCGAATCTCTATTTGCGTTCTAACCATCTTAACACTTATCCCCCTATTTAGAAAAGCTGAGTAGATTGAGGTCCCTTTATGTGATAATGCTCTATGCCAGGCTTAAGGAAAAAGGTGCTTTCCTTAACCTTTTTTTCAAGCGGATGAATCGTAAAAATAATTTTCCGTTCCGCATCGAAAGCTGAAAGGCTTTTAACAGCATCCAACGTTACCAATTCATCCACGCAAATAGCCAAGAGTATTTTCTTAGGGTCGGCTTTATCAATAACGACTATATCCACAGGGCGATCAGAAGTTCTCGGCGGGAAATAATCGGCAACCACATCCAACCCTTGAGATTCCAGGTAAGAGTAAAGCCTGCACTGAAGAGTTCTCTTTACCGTGCGATCTTTTTGATAAAAACGCGGGATAGATTCCCAAGTTGAAATCAGCATCTTGACTATTTCTTCCATGTTTTCAAATATCTCTCCCATACTGCCCCATTCCCTTTGCACTTTACGAATATTCTTAGCGCCACACAAAAAGAATCATCGACTATTTTTCCATAAACTATTTCGTCAGCTTTTCCAAGGACTTCTTCCAGCATGCGACAAAATCTCCAATAGACAAGCCAAGAGTGCTGGCGACAGTAGGGCATTTGGCTTCAAAAAGGAAAAAGAGCCTTTCGTCCTGAACCTTACCAAGTGTTTCAAGGTGCCCCATTCCCTTTGCTATAACAACATCGGCTCTATCGTAGATGTTTCTAAATTCTACCGATGCTTGATCATAATCAAACCCGACCGAATCGATCCCGGTACTAACAACATGGATCCCCATTTCACCAAGCCTATCCTTAAGACCTTCGCGAATTATATCATCCATAGAAAGATCATTTTGCACAGGAGCAGCCTTCACTGCGTAAAAAACTACAAACCCCTTAGAAGAAAGATCTTCAAGAAGAGGAGCATCAAAATAGACTTCACCAGCGTTGTCCGCAAGCATAACGACATGGGAAATACCACCTTTTAGAAGCATATCGACAAGTGACGGAATATCGTTATGGACAATATTAGGTTCTTTCTGTAAATAAGCCTCAAGTTCGCTAATATCTCTGAAAAAATCTATGCTATTTCCCATAAGAGCATAAACAACAAGATCCTCAAGTCTATCGCTTCTGGGCAGGTATTTTTCAGCTAACTTCTTAGCCGTTAACATCTCTTTAATTTTACGCAATTTAAAGGGATCGGCATTGTTGCAAATTTTTTTTATGACAGGATGAAAACGATTGGCAATCTGAGCAGGAGTTATAGAAGGAGCTTCTCGCAATTCTTTGACAATTCGATGAGCAGTATCCACGGCTTCTTTACGAAGAGCTTCATCTTGGGTAGCTTCTCTCACAGTAAGATCGATAAGCCGTCCGAGACATTCAATGCAAACGTCAGGAATAGGAGTTTCCCAAAGTTTTACTCTATCAGGTAAATTCATTGTTGCATTCTCTCCAATCCTTATGGAAACTTTTTGCCGATCCATTGAAAATCGGATTAGGGATAGCAAATTCTCTGGTGAAGGACAACATGGAAAGCAGGTTCCCTTATCATCTTTGCCAGCCGGACAGCAAAAAGTCCTGTGCTGCCTGTTGCGGTATTTACAATTTTAGCCTTAATAGCAGGAAGGACGTGACTAAAAGGCTTCAGGAAAACACAAGGAATCTCTGCAATAATTCCGTACTGAATGAAACAACCCTAAAAAGACACTCCGAACGATATCGAGAAATTTACAACGGTCCCGATAAGCTTTTTATCACTATCTTCAACTGCGAATTTGCCGGGTTTATAAATTCTCAAAAAGTTGGTTGCCTTCTTCACCCGCTTCAACACGGTGGAAAGGACCTTCGAGACCACGGGTTTTACGGAGCAGAAATTTGCGAGAACCATTATTGCCTTTCGTACTTTTATCTTACGGCCGCCGAACAGCGGCTGGTTATAGAGACAGTTGACGACTGGTATCTTTACGGACTGACCATAACAGACATAGATATAGTAAAAGGAGTTTTTACAGTTCTTTCAAACCTGGTGAGAGAAGCTATTGATCCACTGGTTGTAGCCCAAGATGAACATGTTAAGCGCATAGTTCGATCCCTTTGGGAGATGAAGCTTTTATGGCCCTTCCGAGTTCAAGATCCAAACAGTTTTGGGAAATATCTTTTCAAAGGGGAAGAATATTTCGAGATTGAAATCCCCTACCCCGCTTTCAACAAAAATAAGTCCCCTTATCACAGAATATTTCTGAGTCTTGGGTCAGAATTCCGAAGCGCCGAAGACATAGAAAAGGCAGAAGAAATCATATCCGAACTATGCCATTTATTCGCTAAAGCCTATGATAAAGCCAAGGAAAGGCTAAGGCAAAACATCAAAAAAGAAGGAGGTAGCCCATGAATCTTGATCTACATCGTTTGGAAGTTCTGTGCAAAGTCATTGAAACCAAGAGTTTTACAAAAGCGGGAGAAATGATGTTCCTATCCCAACCCACGATCAGTGAACATATACGCTACCTTGAAGAAACCGTGGGAGAAAAGCTCATCAACCGCATGGGACGGGAAGCCGTTCCCACTCAGGCAGGTCTGATCTTATACGAATACGCTCGTAAGATGCTAGACCTGAGGCGTCGCGCCATTCAAGCTTTGGAAAACTTTCGAGGTGCTCTTTCAGGTCATTTGTTTATCGGGGCAAGCACCATACCCGGAACTTACATCCTTCCAGAAGTTATTGGCAAGTTTCGCAAAGATTTCCCTTCAATCTCCACAACTATTTCCATTTCAGGTTCCAGAAACATAGTAAACATGCTCATTGAAGGACAAATCGAAGTGGGCTTTACGGGAGCGATTTGGCAGGATGTTCGACTAGAATGGCAAGAAATATGGAAAGATACTTTGGTTCTCGCTGTAAGTTCGTCCGACCCTTTGGCAAAAAAATCTTCCATCAGCATAGATGAGCTAAAAGAAGTTCCTCTCATATTTAGAGAAGAAGGTTCTGGCACAAGAAAAGTTACGGAAGAAGCGCTAGACAAAGTTAACGTCGATATTGACAAACTTCATGTCGTAGCGGAACTAGGAAGCACAGAAGCAGTTCGCCAGGGAATCAAAGCCGGTATCGGGGCATCCATTATTTCGTCCAGAGCGGTGGCAGAGGATTTGGAACGAGGTTCCATTGCCGTTGTAAACATTGATGGGCTACGCATAGATCGACCATTTTACCTTGTGACTCACAAAAAACGACATCTATCACCTATAGCTAAAACCTTCAGAGAGTTTGTGCTGTCCGAAATTTCATCAACATGAACGAAAGAATTTTGTTGCTATCGTGCATGGCAAAGTTATAGAAATTGTTCCTTTGAAGACGTGAAACGAGAGAAAGGGGACGGACTCCTTCATGAAACAGGTTCTGGACAACTGTTATCGCTTCCTGACATCTCTTCGATGTGCCGTGATTATTCTACTTCTGCTTGCAGGGGCATCCATTCTGGGAACGCTTCTTCCCCAGGGCATAACGGAAGAAGGAGTCCTAGCCCTTTATGGAGAAAACTCCTTAAAAGCCTGGGTAATTATTTTATTCGGCCTTACCGACCTTTATCACTCTCTGTGGTTTCAAGCACTTATAGGACTTCTCGCTCTTAACATATCTCTCTGTACCGCCGAGCGCTTCCCAAAAACTCTAAAAATATGGTCACATGAAGATAAGGAGCTTAACCCCGAGAGGTTAAGAAAGTTCACCAATTTTTCAGAATTAGCCAGCCAGAAAACCAACGAAGAAACAGCGGCTCAACTCAAGAATTTCTTTAACAGCCACGGATGGAAAAAACTAACAGAGAACGTAAAAGAGCAAAAATGGGCTGGAGTTTTTGTGAAGGGGTGGGCCTTCCTATTTTCCGTTTATGGCGTGCACGCTTCTGTGCTTTTAATCCTCATCGGAGCCTTTGTTGGCTCTACTATGGGTTTTAAAGGCACAATGGCTATTCTTCAAGGCGACTCAACAAATGTGGTTAATCTGATGCGTAAAAACAAAGTCATTATACTTCCTTTTGAAGTGAAGTGCGACAAGTTTGATATCCAATTTTATCCAGATGGGACACCAAGCGAATACATTTCAGAAGTCACAATTCTTGAAGGCGGGAAAGAAGTTCGCAAAGCAACCATCAAAGTCAACGATCCCTTGACATATCGGGGGGTGAGCTTTTATCAGGCGACGTATGGAACTGTCATAAAGCGAGCCGTTGTTAGCTTTACTGATGAAAGAACAGGAGAAGAAATTAAACTTGAATTGACCACAGAAAACGAAGAAGAACTTCCAGGCAAAAACACTGTCGTTCAACTTATGGATTATCGGGAAGAATTCGGAGGATTCGGACCGGCTATAGCAATAGGCATGCTCGAAGAAGGAGAACAACCTAAAGCGGGCTGGATACTTGTAAAACACCCAAATTTTCACGGCAATCGGCTTGGACATTACAGATTGGCTGTTGTAGATGTTGAACCGACCTACTACACGGGCTTACAGGTTAAGCGAGACCCGGGAACATGGCTAGTGCTCATAGGTTTTGTGTTAATTGTAATTTTCATACTGGCAACCTTTTACGGAACAGCTACCAAAGTCTGGTGCGTTGTAGAAAAAGCAGGAAACAGCACAAAAATCTATGTTGCGATGAAAAGCAGCAGAACCGGCTTAATAGATGAAAAATTTTCGGCTCTTTGCCATGCAATCAAAAAACTTTTATAATGCTCAGCGGCATGGAGGCTAAGTAATCAGAAGGAAAAGGAACAATGAGCAGTTCTTTTATTTTGACTGTTGTAACTTACGGATGGTTTGTTTGTAGCCTATTCTACGCAGTAGCGCTGTTGTTCAAAAGAAACTTTTTTGGAAAGCTCGCCGTTGTGGGTTCTGTCGCGGTATTACTCATGCATATGGCAGGCATGATACTTAGATGGAAGGAATCTTACAACCTCGGTATCGGCCACGCTCCCATAACAAACCTTTACGAATCTCTCGTCTTTGGCTCATGGTCTGTTATGTTTGTATATCTTTTGTTCCTGCGTAGATGGCGAATAATTGAGCTTGGTATAATCCCTTCGCTATTGGCTTTCCTTGCAATGGCTTATGCGTCGTTTTCTCCAAATGTGGAAAGCCGCATTCAACCTCTGATACCGGCTTTAAAAAGCAACTGGCTTATTGCTCATGTAATCACCTGCTTCCTTGGTTATGCTGGATTTGCTGTTTCCTTTGGTGCAAGTGTGATATATCTTGCAAAAGCTAAATATGAAGATCGCGGACTTTTTAGATCCGTCCCAGATATCAGGACTCTTGAGAGATTCAACTACCAGGTCATCATCTTCGGCTTTCTATGGCTTACGGTAGGAATTCTTACAGGCGCCGTCTGGGCTGATAGTGCCTGGGGAAGTTACTGGAGCTGGGATCCGAAAGAAACATGGTCTCTTATAACCTGGCTTATTTACGCTGCTATCCTCCACGCTCGCTCCATCCAGAGTTGGTCCGGTCGCAGAATAGCCATTCTTTCGGTTATTGGTTTTGGATGTGTACTTTTTACATATTTAGGAGTAAATTTCTTGCTAAGCGGGCTTCATTCTTACGGTGCGAGGTAAGCCTATGTTTGATATAGGATTCCAGGAAGTCATAGTGATCTTTCTAGTAGCCCTTATAGTTGTGGGTCCAAAGAATCTACCTCAGGTTGGACGTGCACTGGGCAGAGCCTTTGCCGAATTCCGAAGAGCTATGGCCGAAGTAAAAGATGCCGTTGAATCAAACGAGGTGGTACGAGAGTTCAAGGAAGAATATGAGAAGGCTCGAGACGGTATCAGAAAAATTCCCGAAGAATATGCCTCTTCAGGCGAGATAGGCGATAATCAGAAACACGAAGAAGCCAAATCGAACACAAAATAGAAGAACCCGAAAATGCCAGTAAAGACACCAAAGGATAAAGCTTCATTTCTGGAGCACCTTGAAGAACTCAGGGTTCGTCTAATTAGATGCTTCGTAGCAATAGGTGTGGGTTTTATTATTTGCTATTCTCTAAAAGAAGACATCTTCAAGATACTCGTTCGACCACTCATAAAAGCCCTTCCATCCGAACATTCCCAACATCTCATATACACTGCTCCTCAGGAGGCTTTCCTCGTCTATATGAAGGTCTCCTTAATAGCCGGCATATTCCTAGCTATGCCGGTTATACTATTCGAATTCTGGCGATTTGTAGCGCCGGGGCTTTACGAACATGAAAAAAAATACCTCTTCCCCATCGTCATCGTCTCAATACTATTTTTCGGAAGCGGGATAGCCTTCGGTTATTTCGTAGCTCTTCCCTTTGGGTTCCAGTTTTTTACATCCTTTGCGTCCGAATACGTTATGCCCTTTATTTCCACTCGGGAATTTCTGTCCTTTACCACGAAACTGCTCTTTTCCTTTGGGCTTATATTCGAACTTCCGGTGATCGTATTTTTCCTGGCAAGATTGGGCATAATACAGAGCTACACGCTTAAAAAATATCGTCGCTACACTATCCTCATTATCTTTATCGTCGCTGCCGTTCTTACTCCTCCCGATGCTTTTTCTCAAATCATTATGACAATTCCTCTCATCATCTTATACGAACTTAGCGTATGGGTAGCCCGCTTATCTAGCAAAAAGCCGATACAGGAAAGTTCCAAAGAAGAAAGTAAAACAATAAGACCCATGTAAAAAGGTAACGATGGCCAAATAGGAATTATCTACCTTGGCTAAGAAAAATTTCGGGATGCTGGGATAAAATTAAACATAAACAATGAAAAATTTCACTTCAAATGGCGTTTACAAGATTGGTAAATATAGGATGATCACCGATGATCTTCAGAATAAAAAACAATAGCGGAATTCTTTCTACTTTCTCCGCAGAGGTGTATGACTCTGAAAACCGGCTAATTTACTTTGTCAATGAAGAAACCGGCTCTTTATTTAAGGCTCTGTTAAGACTTACAAAATTTCGCACAGCTCTTTCTCTCAAAATTACTTTCAACCCCATAGATTCTGGAATGTTTTTTCTTGTAACAAGAAACGCCGGATTATTTTCACACTCATATTTTGTTAGAAACTTGGATGGAACAATCTTATATTCTTTTGAACCGGAAAGTTTTAGTTGGAAATCTGTTTTCAGTTTGAGAAAAACCTTAGACATCAAGGATGGCCATGGCGGAAAGATCGCTACTTATGTATCGAGCAATCCATTTATATTGGGTCCGCAAAATGGCGAAGTTATTAGTGTCTATGGGGAGGTTATCTCTCATTTTGAATGGCAAAGACCTTCATTATTTAGAACCCCAAGGGAATGTCTGGTCTCTATTAACAGGGTTGAGGCCCCCTGGGATATAATATCTATCACTGCGGCAATTATTAAAGCCCTATACTTTGAGTTTAGATAAGATGCTTTTCATTCGCCACGTAACAAAAAGTTTGAATTTTATAGACCCCCTAGGTTACTTAAATTAGATTGGATTTAGCAAAAACATAACTCGGTCGATAAACCAAAAAGAGAGGTGAATGGAGAAAGAAGATGGAAAAGCCTATAATAGTCGTGGCCACAAGAAATGCGGGTAAGACGAGAGAGATTAGGTCTGTCCTTAAAGACTTCCCTGTAGAACTCAAAGATCTTAACGATTTCGGTCCTATTCCCGAACCGGTTGAAGATGGCTCAACATTTGAGGAAAACGCATACAAAAAGGCGTCTTTTACAGCAAAGGTTTTAGGACTTCCAGCCCTGGCTGATGACTCAGGCCTGGAAGTGGAAGCTCTTGGCGGAGCCCCCGGTGTCCATTCGGCTCGTTACGCAGGGCCTAATGCAACCGACGAAGAAAACAACCGAAAACTGCTAAGGGAAATGGCCAGCGTGAAAAATCGCAAAGCGCGCTTCTGTTGCGTTATTTCTATAGCCGTGCCAACAGGATTTGCATTAACCTACGAAGGATACTGCGAAGGCGAAATTCTTGAAGAACCCCGCGGCAGTGGAGGTTTCGGATATGATCCGCTCTTTTTCTATCCACCTCTTGGGAAAACCTTTGCCGAAATGACTTTGGAAGAAAAAAGCTCGGTAAGCCACCGAGGTAGAGCTTTGCAAGAACTGCAAAAAGAGTTTGACAAAGTGCTTATCTGGATACGTCAACGTCTTGAAGAAGAGCGCCGAATGCTTGGATATGGTCATGAAGAACACTCTTAATGACTTCATAACGTCTGTCAAAGAAAAGCTGGAAAGTTGGGATAAAAGCGGCATCCCAACTAGATGGACATTGCTCGAGGAACTGAAAGGGCTTCAAAATCTCAGGCTTTCCCTTGGGTTAAATTCCATCATAGGAAATCCTCCCAGGCTTTTAACAACAACTCTGGACGACAGTTGGGGATTGGGTCTCGATGTAATCCATCTAGCCTGCGATGCCTTAGGAATTCCCTATACTTTCATCGGTTTAATGAAAACACCAGAAGAAATTACAGCAAGCTACACTCCAAATCTCCATGACGCTGTCGGAATCACGGTGATACAGGAAAACTCTGTGGAAAAGCTACTTCATCTCAGGCGACTTCTTCCACAAAATATTTCCATATTAGCAGGAGGACCCGGCTTGAAATATATGTTAGAAATTCCGTCGGGGGAGAAACTAATTATTGTAAAGAACGTGGTTCACTTTATAAAAATAATCTTGGATAATAAGCTTTAACTCACAACATTAAAAAAACTGAGTTGAGCATATTTATATAAAATGCTGTGAATCTTAAAATCAAAAGGGAATATGCAAAATGGGAAGCATAAAAATCAGTTACTATCTTGAAGAGCATCCCATCGGGTGGTTTGAGAAAGCCAGGCGATTTATACTATACCGAAAACTTCCTATGTGGGATTTCCCCAGAAACATCCAAATCCAGACTATTGCAGCCTGCAACGCTCATTGCATCTTCTGTCCTCACGGAAAAACTAAAAATCCTCTTCCCAGAGGCTCTATGGACTGGGACCTTTATCGAACCATTATAGACGAAATAACAAAATACAGAGTCTTCAGGATCAGCCCTTATCTCATGAACGAACCGCTCCTCGATAAGGAAATCGGGGAAAGAATTAGATATATCTCGTCCAGAAAACGTTTGCCCACCTACACTAAGATCAATACCAATGCAAGCTTTCTTTCGGAAGAAATGTCTCGAGATTTGCTGGATTCCGGTCTCGATGTGCTTACCTGTAGTGTTCACGGTATTGTTAAAGAAAAGTATGAACAAACGATGGTTGGTCTAAAACTTGAGGAAGTGCTGGAAAATATTGATCGATTTCTAGAACTAAAAAGAAAGTTTCGCAAAAAAAAGCCTGAACTGCGAATTACAATGATAAGAACGAATCTTATAGAACCAGACATAGAAAAGATCAAAGAATACTGGAGAAAGCGAAATGTTCGAGTAGCCATTCGCCCCATGAGTAACCGCGCTCACGAAAGTATCTCCTCGTTGACCATTAACGCCCGCCCACTCATGCCTTTCACCTGGTGTCACAGACTCTTTGAACAAATTTACATCAACGTTAAGGGACAACTTTTGATCTGCTGTAACGACTGGGAACAGACGACAATTCTAGGAGATTTAACCAAACAATCCATTTATGAAGCCTGGCATGGAGAACCATACATGGAAGTAAGAAGGAGGTTTTTAAAAGGTCAGGTCAAAGGAATGCTTTGCGAAAACTGCCTCATGCAGCCGGAATAATCCATCTCCTGATTAGTCCCTGTTTCTACATAGTATGTCTATTTCATGATGGTACACTAAGTTTGTACATTAGGACCACCACCCTTGACACGACTGAGAAGTATGAGCCCGAAAACGAAAAAGACAGCGACGGAAAGAATAGCAGGTCGCTGGCTCCCAAATGCGGCGGACATATACCCAAAGACTATAGGCCCGATAATTGCGGATGTTTTCCCTATAAGGGAATAGACGCCGAAATATTCAGCTTCCTTATTTCTGGGGACAAACTGAGTGAAAAAGGCGCGGCTAGCCGCCTGTACCGATCCTAATCCAAGACCAGCAACGCAGGCCAAAATCCAAAATTGTGATTTAGCACGAATCAGAAAAGCTGATATGCAAATTAGGGACCAAAAAAGTAGAGATAGGCTGACCACACCTTTAGGTCCCCAGGTATCCGTAGGCTTTGAGAGCATAAGAGCACCAAGGAATGCTGTAGCCTGCACCACTATGAACAACGCTATTAATTCCATTTCTCGGAAGCCGAAGGTTGTAACCGCCAGACTACCTGAGAATACGATAACTGTATTCACCCCATCTTCATAGATCATATAAGAAATAAGGAATTTTCTAGGTTCCTTACGTTCCCATATTTCCTTGATAGTTTCCCACGCTTTTTTGACGCCCATGAGACCGGCTTGAGATGCAGTCACATCCAATCGTACATCCTTGGGTAGAAAAATAAAAACAGGCAGAGAAAAAATAGTAAAGAACGCGGCTACAGTAAGCCAAATTAGCTCGAATCTCCCAGCCTTCACTAAAGGCAGAGCAATAAGAAGTGAAAGTATGGACCCAACATATCCGACCGAAAAACCCCAGCCGGAAATCCGACCCTGGTAGTCAATTGGTGCAATCTGCGGGAGGAACGAATTATAGAGTACCATTCCCCCTTCCATACCAACGTTTGCGATGACGATAAGGATGAAGCCTGTAAAAATAGCACCGGGACTTAGGAAACAAAAGCCCACAATTGCTCCAATACAGATTGTGGTATAAATGCCCAACAACAGCTTTCTTACACCTGCATAGTCAGCAATGCCCCCAACAAAGGGAGACGATAACGATACCAGCAACATGCTTGTCGATATCGCCCGCCCCCACCAGAGATCTCCAAGACCTGCCTCGTTTCCTACTATCAAGTTAATATAATAGACTGGGAAAATGACCGCTCCAATGACAGCGGAATAGCTTGAATTTGCAAAATCGAACAGGCACCAACTGATAACATGCTTTTTGTTTACCGTTGATTTCCCCATGTGCAACTGGTCGCCGCCCTTTTTTAGAGATTTGGGAATGTTCTAAGGTGGGAAGAGCTTTATCAAAAATACTAGATACTAGCTATCCACTTAATGGAGAGAAAGCTGGGTTGGGATAAGAGTGAAGAAAGTGATAATCACCTTTGATTCTTAGCACAAGGTAGGTAAGGGCGTAACAGTGCTACGCCCTTACTATTTTATAACCACCAGCTTAATATTCATTCGGCAGATGGGAAAGTTGTTCAAAAGTAAATACCGGTCCATCTTTGCAAACGTATTCCGTGCCGATATTACATCTGCCACACATTCCAATCCCGCACTTCATACGCATTTCAAGACTTGTAATGATACAATCAGGAGCAAAGCCTAGCTCCCTCAGAACTGGAAGCGTAAACTTAATCATAATTGGCGGACCACAAACAATAGCATAGGCATTTTCCGAACTAGGGGCTTTTTCTTTGGTAATTGCCGGTACAAAACCAACGTTATATTTCCAATTCGGATCATTAGTAGCATCAACCGTTATGTGCATGACAATGTCATCTCGACGTTCCCAGGCAAAAAGTTCTTCCTTATAGAGGAGCAAACCGGGATTTCTAGCACCGTAAACTACGGTGATATTGCCAAACTTATGTCGGTTTTCAGGATCAAGCATATAAACAATAGATGATCGCAAGGTGGTGAAGGCGAAACCACCACCAATAATTACCACATTACTTCCTTCAAGTTTATCCCATGGATACCAGTTCCCCAAGGGGCCTCTGACCCCAATGATATCACCAGGTTTCATATTGTGAAGGTAGGTGGTCACCTTACCTGCTTTATTCACCGTAAACTTCAGATATCCCTTTTCTGTGGGAGAACTGGCAATACCGATAGGAATCTCCCCCTGTCCAGGTACGGAAATCTCGGCAAACTGCCCAGGAAGATAGCTAAAGGCAGCTTCGTCTTCAGGGTTAAGGAACTTCAAATGAAAGGTTCTTATGTTACGGTCATCCGTTTCAACGATAATTTCATCAATCTTTACCGGATATGGTTTATATGGATTTTTCACCATCCTTCCTCCATTATGCCGACCATTCAACACAGCCAGCTCATAGAGCGCATTGACAATGCGACACCATGAGCCTCATCACTTCGCGAATGTCTATATTTACGGGGCAAAATTGCACACATCGCCCACATCCCACGCAAGCCACTCCGTCGCCATATTTATCCACATAGTATTTAAGCTTGTGCATAAACCGCTGTCGAACTCTCTGGAGTTTTTGAGATCTCGGATTATGACCAGAAGCATGCAAAGTAAAGAGAGGAAACATACATGAATCCCAAAGCCTGACTCGACATCCTCGCTCTTTCCACACTTCATCCTGAATGTCAAAACACCAGCAGGTCGGGCAAAGGAACGTGCAGGTTCCGCAGTTTATGCATGAAAACTGAACTTCTTCCCAAAACGGAGCATTAAAAATATCCAGAAGGGGTCTATTGGCAACAGCCTTTTCATCCCACAATTTCGGCATAGCCGCTCTAGCTTCAGCCATTTTGTCCTGAAGCGATCTTTCTTCCGATTCCGACAATGCCCTAGCTCCTAATGGTTCTTTCCGGAGAAGCTCTTTGCCCCGCTCAGATACAAAAGATATCGCAAATCCCCCATCTACATTCACCACCAGCACATCGAGACCCTTAGTATCAAATGGACCCGAGCCTACCGAAGAACAAAAGCAGGTTGAACAGGGCTCTGTACAGCCGTAACCTACAAAAATAGTATTCTCTCGACGATTAAGCCACCAAGGATCTTGATATTGAGGAGTAATGAAATTTTTATCTACAAGCTTCAGAGCATAGGCATCGCAAGGACGTATGCCCACAATTATGCGAGGGTCAAAATCTTTCGAGGCTTCCTTGAGAATAGCTCTTTCCGGATCATTGGGATCCAGGGAGTAAATAAACATTTTCTCAGCGGGGGGTAAGAAAAGACTCTTGGGAGAAAGTCGGGTATTTCTATAATCCCAATCTATTTCTTCAGGATCCTGAAGCAACTTGAACTCATGATAGCTTCCCGTCCATACAGGTCCGTATAGACGATAGGTTTTCTCAAATTTACGAAGCCATTCAGTTAAACCTTCCTTTGTCAACCTTAACCAGCTCATCGATACATCCTTTTCGCTACTCTTTGTTTATTTGATAAACTCTTGAGGATCGTCAGGACGATAAGTATCAAGGGGTGGGCGTTCTCCAAGCTGCACCCCTGCTTCATAGCCGTAAAGTTCTTTCACATCCTTTTCAAGTTTCTTGGTAAACATCCTGACCTTGATGCCCATGGGACATGCTCTTTCGCAAGATCCACAATCAGTGCATCTTCCCGCCAAATGAAAGGCTCTAAGCAAATGAAACGTCATCGTATCAGTAGGATCTATTGTCTTTCCAACCCACTGAGGCTTAGATTCATCAACAAAACACTGTGGGCAATAACAGAAAGGACAGGCATTTCGGCAGGCGTAACAGCGTATGCATGATTCTACGAGCCTCTGAAAATATTCCCATCTTTTTTCAGAAGGTAGAGATTCAATTGCTCGAATGTCCTCATATCGGTCCACCTGTTGTTCGGGAACCATTTCTCCGACCAGCTCATCGTAAAGAACAGGGTTGCGATGGGTGCAGATAGCGCAATTGTCCTGGAGATACTTGTCGCGTTCGAGTTCCAGCGAAAAGCCTCTACCCGCTACAACCAAAACACCGTCTCTCTCCTGGACATCCGTTACATCTCGACCTCGATCACCCACAGCATCCCATATTTTCCTTCGGTCAAGCATTCCTTTGCATGGGACGCCAATAATGTAGAGCTGGTCTCTGGAGATTTGATTCTCCATCATCAAAACGACAATGCTTCGGCTATCGCATCCCTTGGCAACAACTGCCACTTTGCCCTGAAATTTCGGCAGATAATTGGCAAGATTAACTCCACACCAACTATCCCAGTAAAGCTGGGATACCTGTTCGGAATGCTTTATAAGCACCGGATTATTGACCATAGGGATGGTGCCTTTGCGAAAGCCTATCACACCATCCACCATCTTATCCTGAAGAAGCCTTGTAGCTATTTCTCTGATTTTCTCGGTGTATTCGTACATTCACTCTACCTCGACTTCTCTTTTTACCAGATATCGTGCTGGACCCACCTTTTTTACAGCCTCTACAACCTCTTCTGCTACTTTCGCAAATTTCGTCGCTTCGGCAGACGAAATCCACGAAAAATGAAGTCTCTCAGGCTCTATCCCAACATACTCAAGGAATTTCTTAAGAAGCACAAACTTACGTCGAGCGTAATAGTTTCCTTCGATATAATGGCAGTCACCAGGGTGACACCCGGAAACCCATACTCCATCTGCTCCCTTACGAAGGGACGCAAGGATAAACTTGGGATTTACTCGCCCCGAGCAGGGCACTCTAACAATACGGATGTTAGACGGCTGCTTGAGACGGCTCACGCCTGCAAGATCCGCCGCTCCGTAAGAACACCAATTACACAGCAAGGCAATAATCTTAGGTTCCCAATCCGTCATGTTTACACTCCATTTGTTTTACGCTGCTTCAATCATTGCAAAAATCTGAGCATCATCAAATCCCATAAGTCGTATCGCTCCTGAACGGCATGAAGCTACACACAATCCACAACCCTTACATAAAGCCGGGTTAATTTCTGCTTTGCCTTTTTCGTTAAATCTAGGTGCAGAGTAAGGGCATATATTAACGCAGGTACCGCAGGCACTGCAGAGCATCTGGTCAACCTGAGCTACTGTTCCGCTGAAGGTCATTGTTTTCTTAGCAAGAATAGTTACAGCTCTAGAGGCCGCTGCTTTAGCCTGAGCAATGCTTTCATCGATCGGTTTAGGATAATGAGCCAATCCGCAGAGGAAAACCCCATCTGTTGCAAAATCTACAGGTCGTAGCTTAGCATGAGCTTCCATAAAGAATCCATCTTCGTTAACTGGCACTTTGAAAAACTGAGCTATGGCCTCATTTTCACGGGGAATTATGGCTGACGCCAGAACAACAAGGTCAGCACTGAGTAAAATTGGTCGCTTCAGAATGTGATCTATAACTTCCACTTTAAGACTGCCATCCTCTACCCAAACCTTGGGTTTATTTTCCAGGTCAAACCTAATGAAAATAATCCCCTCTCGACGAGCCTCAAGATAGAGCTTTTCTCGTTCGCCGTAGCTTCTCATATCGCGATAGAGCACGTAAATATCGGCATCGGGATTCATTCGCTTTAGTTCCAGAGCGCTTTCCAGAGTGTGAGTGCAACAGACCCTGCTACAATAAGGTCTCGATGGTTCTCTAGAACCAACACACTGGATAAAAACTGCGGAACCTATTGCGTTGAGCCGCCGATCATGGCTCATAAAGAGCTGATCCAGCTCAAGATGAGTCATAATGCGAGGATCAGTTCCGTAACCGTATTCTTGAGGCTTAAATTCCTCTGCACCTGTGGCAATGATTGCCACTCCATGTTTAATCTCACTTTCTCCAGAAGGTCCCTTTACAACAGTGGTAAAGTTCCCTACGAAACCATCAACTTTGGTAATCTCTGAAGAAAGATAGAGAGATATATTGGGGTGTGTCTTTACAGTTTCTATCACCTCGGCAAGATTGGTCTGGATATCCTCTCCTGTCCAAGTCTTGTAAAGATGTAGAGCCTGACCTCCAAGTTTATCCGTTTTTTCAACCAAATGTACTCGATAACCCTGATCAGCAAGAGTCAAAGCAGCGGTCATACCAGACACACCGCCTCCTACCACCAGGGCTTCTTGATTTACCGGAAGTTCAGGCTCGGTAAGCGGTTGCATGAGAGCAACTTTGTAAACAGCTATACGAACCAGATCTTTAGCCTTTTCTGTCGCCTCTTTCTTATCGAGATGCACCCAAGAGTCATGATTTCTGATGTTAGCCATTTCGAAAAGATACTTATTCAATCCGGCATCTTCTAAAGTTTCTTGGAAAAGAGGTTCATGAGTCCTAGGAGTGCAGGCAGCTACAACTACACGATTTAGCCGATATTCTTTAATAGCCTGCTTCATAAGCTCCTGAGTGTCTTGCGAGCAGGTATAGAGATTGTTAGCGACGTACTCAACAAAAGGTAAGGTTTTTGCGTACTCCTTAACTTCCTGAATATCCACCATCCCGGCGATATTAATACCGCAATGACAGATAAACACTCCAATCCTTGGAGGCTCGTTCATAACATTGATTTGAGGTGGTTTTATTTTTTCCCGTGTAAGAGTACCCCTAACAGGATGTAGCAATTTCCCTGCCTCGGCAGCTGCAGCGCTCGCCTCCATGACCGATTGAGGAATATCTTTCGGGCTCTGGAAAACTCCGCAAACGTAAATACCCTTTCGGTTTGTTTCAACAGGCTTGAAAGAACTACCTCTGCAGAAACCATACTCGTCAAGGTTCACTCCAAGACGCTGAGACAACTCTTTTAGGCTATCTGGTATTTCCAACCCAACTGACAACACTACAAGATCAAAAATTTCTTGAACAACTTCTCCATCTTCGCTCACATAGGTAATGCTTAGATCGTCAGAACCGGGCACAAGATCAATGCTGTGGACTCGAGATCGAACAAAGCGAACCCCTTGTTCTTTCTCAGCCCTAATGTAGGACCGTTCGAAATCTTTTCCATGTGTTCTCATGTCCATGAAAAATATTGTGGTCTCAAGATCCTGCTCTGAATGTTCTTTAGCTATAACCGCCTGTTTTATGGCATACATACAGCATACGGCAGAGCAATAGGGATGGTCACAGTGGTTAATATCTCGAGAGCCAACGCACTGGAGCCAGGCTATTTTCTTCGGTTCCTTGTGATCTGAGGGGCGCACAAGATGCCCCATTGTAGGACCTGAAGCAGAGAGGATTCGCTCAAACTGCAAAGAAGTAAGAACGTTCGGATGTTTTGCAAAGGCGTAGGTTTCATACACCGTAGGATCAAATGCCTTAAAGCCAGGAGCAAGAACAACGGCTCCCACTTCGATGGTTCGTTCCACAGGTTGATCGTCGTGCTTTACAGCGTTAGCCTGACAAGCTTCAACGCACTGATAGCATTCGGAGCAGATACCACAGCTAAGACAACGATTGGCTTCTCTACGGACCTGCTCCTCGGTAAAGCCAAGCTGAACCTCTTCAAAATTCCCTCGCCGATCATCTACGCTAAGCCGAGGCATACGTTCTCGAGGAGCACGATCGTAACCCTCAAGCAGCACATCTTCTACAGCTTTCTTTTCTTTTTCACGGCCTTCTCGGAGATCCTGGCCTTTAAGAAAACGATCTATCGATATAGCGGCACGTTTGCCGGCTGCGATAGCTTCTACGACTGTGCGAGGACCCGTTACAGCGTCGCCTCCTGCAAATATGTCAGGCTCAGAGGACTGAAGCGTTAAAGGATCAACTTCCATTGTGCCCCAGCGGGAAATTCTGCAGTCACCAGCCGATTCGATACACGTCCAGTCTGTTTCCTGACCGATAGCCGCCACGACGGAATCCACTTCGATAATAAATTCAGAACCATGGACCGGCTGGGGTCGTCTTCTTCCACTTTCGTCAGGTTCTCCAAGTTCCATTTTGATGCATTCAAGAGCCTTAACCTTACCGTTTTCGCCAATAATGCGAACCGGAGCTGTAAGAGTGATAATTTCTATGCCTTCCTCGTGGCATTCCTCAATCTCTTCCTCATTAGCCGGCATTTCTTCAATGCTTCTCCTGTAGACTATGAAAGGCTTTTCAGAGCCGAGCCGCCATGCAGTTCTCACAACATCCATAGCCACGTTACCGCCACCAATTACAGCCACTCGATTACCCAAATTGACTTTTTTCCCAAGGTTGATGTCACGAAGGAGCTCAACCCCTGCATAAACACCTTCAAGCTCTTCACCCTCTATACCGAGCTTCTTAGACTTGTGAGCACCAACCGCCACGAAGAAAGCCTTGTAACCTTGTTTTCTCAAATCGCTAATGGTGATGTCCTTACCTATTTCAACTCCCGTTCGAAATTCCACTCCCATTTGACGGATAATATCAATTTCGGCTTCCAGAATATCCCGAGGAAGCCGGTAAGTAGGAATTCCAACGGCAAGCATACCTCCCAGCACCGGAAATTTCTCAAAAACAGTAACCTGATATCCTTCTCTTGCGAGGTAATAAGCGCAAGTGAGACCTGCAGGACCAGACCCAATGATAGCAACTTTTTCTTCACGCTTTTCTTTGATTTCGGGAATGTAACGTGTTTCAGCCTTAAGATCCAAGTCTGCAATGAAACGCTTGATAAAATCAATCGCTATAGGTTCATCGAGCTTACCTCTAGTGCAGATAGACTCACAGGGATGATGACAAACTCTACCGCAGATAGCAGGTAGAGGATTTTCTTCCTTTATAAGCTTAAGAGCTTCGAAATATTTTCCTTCAGCGGCGAGAGCTATATAACCTTGTACAGAAATATCAGCAGGACAGGCTACTTTACACGGAGCCATACCACGTTTTTCAATAGCGAAAGCCGACGGTATAGCTTGAGGATATCGGCGGTAAGCTGCTCTTCTCTGGCTTAAGCACTCATCATATTCATTTGGACGCTTTACAGGACAAACCGTCCCACATTGTCCACAACCTGTACATTTCGATAGATCTATAAACCTTGGCTTTTGAGTAATTGTTACTCTGAATCGACCAGGTTCACCTTCAATGCTCTGTACTTCAGAAAGGGTAATAATTTCTATATTAAGATGTCTACCTACCTCGACTAACTTGGGAGATAAAATACACATTGCACAATCATTTGTTGGGAACGTCTTATCCAACTGAGACATAACGCCACCAATGCACGGCTCTTTTTCTACCATATATACATAATAACCAGACTCGGCAAGATCTAGCGCTGCTTGTATACCAGCTATTCCGCCCCCAACAACCATCACTGACCCGTGGATTGTATCAGACATGAACCCCTCCGTTATAACAAGTTCCTTCGTTCACAATGTAGGTTCCAAAAAATCCTTTTGTTTTATAAATCCCCTTTTGCTTTCCGTCAAGTCAAAACGAGGCTGTTCCAAAATTATAAAGTAGACCTTTGATGGGGTACTGAAAAAATCTGAGGTAAAAGAAAAGGGTCAAGAGTACATGAAGTGCCAGCATATAGAAGTTCCACAGAATCGCACAGGCAAGAGCCATATTTTTTGCTATGTCTTCCCTCATCATTCTAAGACCTGAGCCAAGTTTCTGTTTGATTGTACCAAACAAAGACTCTATCTTGTATCTTTCCTTCCCATACTTCTCGTAATTCTCTTTAGAGATCTTCCTAAGCGGATGCTTTACCTTCATCCTAAAAGTTTCCTTCACCTTTACAGCAGGCACAAGGCCAATATCAAAAACCTTCTGAATAATATCAACCGCATCATACCCTTTATCTGCTATAAAAGGAA
>Ga0197142_1001560_pt1 | contig 20835 bp, 21 predicted proteins | sample GBS60_MetaG_FD_148614 | JGI IMG/M metagenome (GOLD analysis project Ga0197142, IMG submission 148614) | Sediment microbial communities from Great Boiling Springs, Gerlach, Nevada, United States - GBS 60_MetaG | ecosystem: Environmental > Aquatic > Thermal springs > Hot (42-90C) > Sediment... | reverse complement strand
CCTGTAGTTTAATGGATAAAACGTAGGCTTGCGGAGCCTAAAATAGAGGTTCAAGTCCTCTCAGGGGCATTTTTATATTTTTATATTTTAATGTGTAGTTATTTTAAGTTCGCAAAAGAATTATTTTGCGAATTTAATTTTTTATAAAAATTATTAATCAATTTAAATTTTTTATTATTTTTATTTTCTCTTTTTTATTTCTTCGTCAATTCTTTTTATAAAATGGTCTAGATAATATACATTTTCTGGATAAGGACCTATAATTAATATTTTTAACAATTCATCTTTATTTTCATAATTGATTATTTGATCTACTTGCCCTTGATAATTTTCTTCTAATAAACTTTTTTCTTTTATTATTTCAAAATATTTTAAAATCATATTTATAATACTTCCATACCAAGTTACACTCCTTGTTCTTAAAATAGCATTTAACAAATCTGAGGCTAAAATAACATCACCACTAAGCTTTTGTAAATTTGCTTCTATAGTTTCAAAAATTTTTGTTAATGTCTCTTGCGGCATATTAGGTTCTTTCAATTGTAAATCCTTTTTTAATTCTTCTATTATGCTTCCTACATAATCCTTACTAACATACACTCTTTTAAACACATTACAAATATTTTCTAAGTTTCTATAAAAATTTTTTTCTTCTTCTTTAGATAGTTCTCTTTCAAAAAAATTTTTTTCTGGACTGTACATTATTTATTTAACATTTAATTTTAATTAATCGACCAAAATAATTTTTGATAATAAATAATTCTTAATTTTATTTTATCTTTAATTGGCATTAATATACTATAAGGTATATTAGTTTTTTTAATTATAAACTTATTTAATAAACTTTTCCATAAAACTCTAATTTCCGTATTTATATGAATAATTTTTATTCCTGATTTTATAGAAAGGATATAATCTTTTTTTCTAATACCTGAACCTCCATGAAGAACTAAGGGAATTTTTACTTTTTCTTTTATTTTTTTTATAAGATTAAAGTCAATTTTAGGTTTCTTATGTTCTTTTCCCCTAAATATTACTTTCTGAGGCATACCATGGATATTTCCTACAGATATTGCTAATAGATCAACATTTGTTTTGTTAACAAATTCATAAGCCAGATCTGGATTAGTAAAATATTGTTCCTTTAATTCGATTTTTTTTTCTATATCAGAGTGCCCTACTAAATAACCGATTTCTCCTTCTATCAGAGTTTTAAGATTTATCTTATTTTTATATTCAACAATTTTTTTTGTTGTTGAAATATTCTTTTTAAAACTTAGTTCACTACCATCAAATAAAACAAAATCAAATTTCAAATCAATTGCCTCTTTCGCTGATTTAAAAGTTTTACAATGATCTGCGTTTAAAAAAACATTAATTCCCTGCTCTTTGGCTTCATCGATTAAATCTTCTATATAATTAATGCCCCAATAATTTCTTTCTCCTTCTGACACTCCAATAATTATTGGTATTTTAGTTTCTTGAGAAGATTCTATGGCAGCTTTTAATTGTTCATAAGTTGAGACATTTAGATGTAAAAGAGCTTTATTTTTTAGATTTAATAAGAATTCTTTTATATTCTCTATAACCATTTTACTTTCGAGAAAAAATCCAAATTATAATAGTTATTATGATACTTAACAAAATACTGGTTACAATAGGGAAATAAAAAATAAAATTTTCTTTTTTAACTAAAATATCTCCAGGCAACAAAGGAATATTTTCTATAGGTTTTAATTTCAAAACAACTCCTATCAAAATTAAAATCAAGCCAATGATGATAAATAAATTCGACATTTTTAAGTATAACGAATTATTTTTTTAAATATCGTTTTTTGGGGCTTAATTATTTTTTTAATTTCTTTATAAATTTTAAAAGAATGAATATAGTAATCTTTCTTAAAATTACATATAAACAAATCTAAATTTAGTATCTCTTTTTCTGGCCATGTATGAATAGCTAAATGAGAATTAGATAATATAAAAAAAAGAGTAAAACCACCTGTTGGTTTAAAAATATAATAATCGTGTTTTAAAACTTTAATGTTATTATCTTTTAAAATTTTTTTAACAGAAAATAAAATACCTTTTAAATCTTTAAGATTATACTCACAATTAAAGAAATCCACCAATATTTCTATGCTTTTTTGTATATGTATTTTTGCCATTCATAATTTAAAAATTAATTTTTATTGTTATAATAGTAAAATTTTAAACTATTTTTAAAAAATTCAAAAATATGTTAGCAGGCAGTCATATAATATTTGGCAATGCTCTTTTTTCAAATTTTACAGAATTTAAAATCTCTGCTTTTATCTTAGGAATCATTTCTCATCACATAGCAGATCGTTTGCCTCACATAGATTTAAATATAATAAAGAATTCTCTATATAGAGATTATATGTTTCATCAACTTCCTTTTAAAGTAAAAATGCTCATTTTTATAGAATTAATTATAGGGCTTTTATTCAGCATTTATTATTTTATTCACTTAAACAAAATTTCTCTTGATATATTTATTTTTCTATCGTTAGGTGCTTTATTTCCTGATATAATTACTATATTTTTAAAAAACAAGTTATCAAAGTTTTCTATATTCAATATTTACTTTAATTTTCATAAAAATTTTCATTTTAAATTAAAAGCAAAAGGTGGTTTATTTTATAAAATATTTATTTTTATTATCCAAATTTTTATTTTGATACTTTCCTTATTATTTTTTAAATTTTCTAATAGTCTTTAGAATAGAATTGTTGACATAATTTTAGTGCTTCTTTTTTATTACTTATCCACCATACTTTATCAATTTTTCTAATTTCTTTTATTTGTCTTTTAGCAAATCTTAATATATCTTTATAACAATTTTCAAATATATATTGAAATTCTTTTATTTTATATAAATTTTTAAAATCAAATTTTTTAATTTTTTTAAAAAATTTATAATTATTTTTAACAAAAATTCCAAACCATTTATACTCTAAACCAAAACTAATTACTCTTTTATAACTTAAACCTAATTCCTTTAGCTTAATTATTTCTTTAATAATTTTGGACGACCTTTTTTTTAATCTATTTTTTATTTTTTTTTCTAAAATATACCATTCAACATAGGGAGAAATTATTAACAAATTGTATTTATTTTTTCTATAAACTGGTGGCACTTCTTTAAGTTGATATAAAATTTCTAAAGCTCTTATTATTCTTCTTTTATTTTTTCTATCAATTTCACTCGCCCTGTTTTTATCTAAAATCACCAACATTTCATATAAGTAATTATTGTCGTATTTCTCAAATTTTTTTCTTAATTCTAAATTAGGCTTAACATTAGGTAAAACCCAACCTTCTTTTAAGGCTCTTAAATATAAAACAGTTCCACCACATAATATTATTTTTTTATTATTTTTGATTATGTAATCGCTAACAATTTCTACTTCTTTTAACCATCTCCCTAAAGAATAATTATTCCAAGGAGAAATAGTATTAAAAAGATAATGAGGTATACCATATTTTTTAGAAAAAAATATTTTTATTTTTTTATTTTTAAATCTTATCACCCTCTCCCTTTTCTTAAATTCAACCTTTCCACTCCCATAGTCAAAATATTTATACACTTGTCTTGAATCAGCATTTATTATTTCTCCTTCAATTCTTTCAGCAAGATACAAAGACAAATCAGTTTTACCACTTGCTGTAGGACCAGTAATAAAAATAGCCTTTTTCATCTAATCTGTAGAATTTTTACAAGTACATCGTTAGGTATTTTAACCTTTCCTTTGCCTAATTTTTCTAATTTCTTTTTACCTTTTTTCTGTTTTTGCCATAATTTCATTTTTCGAGTAATATCTCCACCATAAAGCCAACCAGCCACATCTGCTTTAAGAGCAGGAATAGTTTCTCTTGCTATAATTCTACCACCAACAGCTGCTTGAAGCTTAATAGGAAATTGTTCTCTTGGTAATAATTTTTTAAGCTCGGTAACAATTTTTTTGCCAATGTAATAAGCCTGATCTTTTAAAACTAATCTACTTAAAGAAGGGTTTATTTCTTCTGCTATTAATATATCTAGTCTAACTAAATCAGCCTTTCTAAAATCTAAAAATCTCCAATTGATGCTTGCATAACCAGCAGTTATAGATTTTAAATCATCATAAAAACCTGTTATTAGTTCTTCTAAAGGAATTTCTGCTTCTATTAAAATAAAAGATGTCATCATTTTTTGATTTAAAATAACTCCTCTTCTCTTCTTTATTAAATCTGAAACATTTTCTAAGTATTTGAAGTGAATAAATATTTCAACATAACTCCATGGTTCTCTAATTTCTGAAATATGAGAAAAATCTGGCAATTCAGAAATACTTTGAATTATTAATCTTTTTTTATTCTTTAAAAAAACTTCATATTTAACTGAAGGTAATGTTAAAATGATTTCAGTATTAAATTCTCTTCTTAATCTTTCCTGAAAAATGTCAAGGTGTAATAATCCCAAAAAACCAACTAAATATCCTCTACCTAAGACAGGAGAATTAATTGGTTCTACGCTTAAAGAAGGATCATTTAGTTTTAATTTAAATAAACTATCTTTAAATTTTTCGTAACTTATTTCTTCCTTGGGAAATATATTAGTAAATACAACGGAAATAGGCTCTTTATAGCCTGGTATAGCTTCTTCATTTAAATTTTCTAAAATAGTATCCCCTATTTTTAAGATATCTGGTTCTTTTATACCAGTAGCAATATAACCTATTTCTCCAATTGCTAATTTATCGGTAGGCTCAAGTTCTGGTTTAAATATTCCCACTTCTAATGATTTAAATTTATAATTTTTTGATTTTAAATAATAAAATTTATCTTTCTTAAAAACACCCCCAAAAACTCTTACATGGGCAATTATTCCTTTATAAGAATCAAAATGAGAATCAAATATCAAAGCTTTGGGTGTATTAAATAATATTTGAGGATAAGGTATTTTGTTAATTATGTCATCAATTAATTCTTTTACTCCATAGCCTGTTTTAGCTGATATTAAATGAATATCTTGTTCCTCTATATTTAACATCGATTTTAAATCTTGGGCTATGGTATCAATACTACTAATATCAATATCTATCTTATTAATAGCAGGTATAATCCTTAAATTTAGCTCTTGGGCAATTTTCAGATTATAAAAAGTTTGTGCTTGTATGCCTTGGGTTACATCCACTAAAAGTATAGCCCCTTCTACACATTTTAATGCTCTTGAAACTTCATAAGAAAAATCACTATGTCCAGGAGTATCAATCAAATTTAAAATATATTCACCCCATTTCATTCTTACTGGTTGCATCTTTATAGTAATTCCCTTCTCTCTTTCTAAAGAAAGCATATCTAAATACTGCGGCCTTATTTTTGATAATGGAATTGTATTTGTAATTTCAAGGAATCTATCTGCCAGAGTTGATTTACCATGATCAATATGAGCTATAATAGCGAGGTTTCTTGTTTTTTCTATCATTTTTTATAATATTATAAATGTTTTTATCTTTAATTTAAAAATTTTTAAATCTTTATCTTAATGCTTTTAATAATTATGTTAGAAAACATTAAATTTAAAAAAATTTTAAAATACATAATTATTGTAGAAAATTTTCTTATAGTCTTCTTATTAATTTTTCTTGTTTCAAAAAATTTTAATAACTATAAAGAAAAATTTTTTTCTTATTTTTCTAAAATAGATATTTTTGTGCTAGATAATTTAAATTATTTTTTATTTTCATTAATTTCTCTTGCTTTAGTAATTTCAATCTCTATTATTATTTGGAGAATAATATTTAAAACATTTAACTATAAAAAATCTTTAAGCGAAATTTTTCATCTTTATTTAAAAATCTTTTTTAAAAGGCTTTTTTCTCCTTTAGGTCCCATTTCGCCACTTATTAATATAGAAGAAGATATAAAAAAGTCAACCCTTATTTATTCTTCCTATATATTTTTTATCACTCTCGGCTCTATTTTGTTTTTTAGTGTTATTTTTATTCTATCATGGCCTATTTTAATGTTAGTTATACCATTTTTTATTTATTTAATCTATAATTCTTTTAAAAAATTAAATTTAAAAATTTCAAAGAAAGATTTTTTCTTATTGTTATTTTTTTCATATTTAAACGAATTTTTTAGTTATGCTTGTTTTTTTTATTCTACAAAAATTTTTGATTTAAATATGAATTTAATAGATAGTGTCTATATTTACTTAGTATGGGTGATAACAAGCAGCTTATTCCCCTTTTTATATGGAAGTGGTGCCAGTGAAATTGTTTCAATAATTTTAGCAAATAGTTTCGGATATGATGGTGCTTTATTCACTCTAAGTATTATCTACTACAGATTTATTATTACTTATTTATCTCTTATATTGTTTATTTTTAATATTAAAAATATCTTTAAATTTAGAAAAATAAAAACTTTTTAGAAAATAGAATAATACATAAAAACATAAAAAATTTTTATATTCCAAACATTTAATTTATAAGCAATAAATTTTTAACTTAAAAATTTAAAAAATATTTTTAATTAATAAAATATATACCCGAGAATAAAAATATTCCACAAAGCTCTTGACAAATAAATTTTTTTGATTATAATGCTTATTATTTAAAATTTATCTTTAGAATATGTATTATAAAGAAAAAAATAATAAAAATAATAAAAGCATAAAGCATACAATTTTATTTATTATTAGAAACCGATTGTTTGCCGGTTAGGATTTTTTTATTTTCTTTTAAAATTTCATCATCCTAACCGGCAAACAGCCGGTTTTTTTGTTTTATGCACAAGATAAAAAACCAGCACCTTAATAATTTTTAGATAAATTATTAAGGGGCTGGTTTAACCAGTCCAAAAGCACACTGAGGAGGTGGTCCACGTGAAAAAAAGACTGAAAATCCCCTGGGGCGTAGTTTATAACTATAAACCTGATTGTCCTTCGATCAAAAGGAGATGTGAAAAATGCGGTCAAGTCTTGTTTTTTGTTCCCTCGAAAAACTCGAAAGGAGAAATCAACAAGATAAAATGTTTTAAGTGCCCAGCATGTGCGAAAAAACAATAAAAAATAATTAAAATTTTTCGCACATCTGGGCCTGGGCGGCAGGAAGATAGGATGGATATTAACCTATCTTCCTGCTTTTTAATTTTTTTTATTAAAATTTATCTTAATTTTGATATAATGTTTTTTAACTCTAAATAATTCTAAACTAATAACAACATCATCCCCTTAATAATTTTTAGATAAATTATTAAGGGGCTGGTTTAACCAGTCCACAGTACTCTATAAAATTTTTGTTTTAGGTTGGTTTACCAACCTAAAAAGGAGGTGGAAATCATGAAGTGGAAGAACATGATGATGCCAGTCAGAAAATACTGGTGCAATCAGTGCCGTAGCAAGAATACTTATCTAAATCTTGTTACGGCAGAACAAAAAAACGGCACCTGGACTTTTTTATGTCCAGAGTGCAAAGCATTAACTGTTCATATTAGAACAAAGCTGGTTTTTTCCTTTCGTTTTTTATTTTTATTTAAACCAATTTTTCAATTTTTCTTCCGATGTTATAAATGCGGGTGGAAAAGTGATTTACCGCCTGCATTAGCATTGGAAGAAAGTATTTTAATTGTTTTTTGTGCTGATTGTGGGGCTATAGTCTCACAATCTTAATTATTACAGGGGACAAGATGAAACATAATACATCTTGCCCCTATTTTTATATTAAAAATTTTTACTTTAAAAATTATCATTTTTTTATAACTCTATTTATAAAAATTTAATTTATTAGATTTTATTAGATTTTTAATAAGATCACATTAAAATTAGTTTTTAAATTGTTTTATAATTTAATTTTTAAATTAATCGAAGAATATAAATTTTCAAAATGAAAAAAATAAATAAACTATATAAAATAAGACATTCCCTTGCTCATTTACTTGCAACTGCTGTATTAAAATATGATCCTAAGGCAAAATTTGGTGTAGGCCCTGTAACTGAAGATGGTTTTTATTATGATATATTATTTAGCAAAAAAATAGATGATAATATCTTATCTTTTTTAGAAAATGAAATAAAAGAATTAATTAAAAAAAATATAAAATTTCAAAGAAAAAAAGTTACTTTAAATAAAGCGAAAAAATTATTTAAAAAAATAAATCAAGATTTTAAAATTTCTTTATTAAATGACCTAAAAAAATATGGCACAACTGAAATAGATAAAATTAAAAAAATTAAAGAAAAAAAATTAAAACCAAAAAAAATAAACTTTGTTACCTTATATCAAACAGAAAATTTTATAGATTTATGTAGAGGCGGGCATGTTAAAAACTCTTTAGAAATAAATTATGAAGCTTTTAAATTAACAAAAATTGCTGGAGCTTATTGGAGAGGGAATGAAAAAAATCCTATGCTTACAAGAATTTACGGAATTGCTTTTGAAAATAAAGAAGACTTAGAAAACTATTTGAATAAACAAGAAGAAATTAAAAAAAGAGATCACAAAATTTTAGGTCCAGCTCTTGAAATATTTGCAATTGACGAAAATATAGGTCAAGGTTTAATTTTATGGCTTCCCAAAGGAGGAGTTATGAGGCAAATTATTCAAGAAATGATTATTGAGATTTATAAAAAAAATAACTATCAATTAGTTTTTACTCCTCATATAACTAAAAAAGATTTATTCAAAATTTCTGGTCATTTAAATTATTATCAAGAAAATATGTATTCTCCTATAAAAATTGAAAATGAAGAATATTATCTAAAACCTATGAATTGCCCTTTTCATTTAACAATTTATAAACAAAGTATAAAAAGCTATAAAGATTTGCCAATAAGATATGCTGAATTAGGAACTGTTTATAGATATGAAAGATCTGGGACTTTGGCTGGTTTAACAAGGGTTAGAGGATTTACTCAAGATGATGGACATATTATTTGCACTTTTGAACAAATAGAAGAAGAGGTAGAAAATTGTTTAAATTTAATACTTTATGTTTTGAAAAAATTTGATTTTAAAAATTATAAGATATTATTAAGTATTTGGGATCCTACAAATAAAAAAAATTATTTAGGCACAACAAAAGAATGGCAAGAAGCAATAAAGTTTTTAAGAAATTCTATAAAAAAAATAGGTTTAGATTATAAGGAAATGAAGGGTGAAGCTGCTTTTTATGGTCCAAAAATAGATGTAGTAGTAGAAGATGCTATCGGGCGAGAATGGCAAATATCTACTATTCAACTTGATTTTAATTTACCAAAAAAATTTAACATTTTTTATATAGATAAAAATAATATTCATCAAACGCCATATTTAATACATAGAGCTTTATTAGGTTCAATTGAAAGATTTATTGGACTATTAATAGAACATTATGCTGGTAATTTTCCTTTATGGCTTGCGCCCATACAAATAGCTGTTTTACCTTTAAATGAAAATCATCTAGAACATTCTAATAAAATTATAGAAATTTTAAAAAATAATAATTTTAGAACTCAAGTTTTTCATCCAGAAGAAAGTTTATCAAAAAGAATATTTAAATGCGAACATTTAAAAATTCCTTATATGTTTATAATAGGTGACAATGAATTAAGAAATAAAAAAATTTCTATAAGAAAACATTCAATAGGAAATATTGGTGTCTATTCTTTAGAAGAAGTTATAAATATTTTAAAAAAAGAAATTACTTTTTAACATATATTCTTGTTGTTCCGTAACCCCAAGAAAATTCTGTTTCTCCATGATAAATTAATTCAAAATTATTAGAAGAAAAAATTTTGGTTATAAGTATTATTCTAGCACCTTCTTTTAATAACAGACACTTAGTTTCAAGCTTTTTAAGTTGATCATCTGTTAAACAAGTAGAATGAGCAAAAACTAAATTAGCTTCAGAAAAATCAATATGCGGTTCTAAAAAATTTCCTTTTACAAAAAAAACATCATTAAAGTTTTCAAAGCCCATATTTATAAACTTGTTCTTAATTTCATTAGAAACATCTAATAAAGAATTTAATATTTCTATACCTACCGATTTTTTAACATTAAAAAAAAGTTTAGCTAAAATAACAGCTTTGCCTGTGCCAGAACCTAAATCATAAAAAATGTCTTTTTCAGAAACTTGTGCTTTTATTAACAAATCTAAAAATGACTGCGGTTTTATTTCTCCATATACTAAACTTTTATCATCTAAATTTAATTTTCTTCTTTCTGAAATAGATAAGCTAAAACCATCAACATTTTTATAAATTTCGTTAAATATTTTTAGTAAATTATCCCTGTACATTTTTTTTAAAATCATTATTATATCAAAAATATTATAATTTGTGGCGACAAAACAATTCCTTGATTATTTTATTATATTTCCTATTTGTTGTATAATTATATACAGAAAAGTAAAAAGATTTGAAAATTTAGAATTTAATTTGAAATTAAAAAAAGAAAAATATTCTTTATACGCTTAAAATTAATAGTCGCAACAATAAAAATAAATTTATATTTTAAATTTTTTAAAAAATGTTAAATTTAATATTTTTTATATTCTTAATTTTAATCATAGCAAGTGCTTTATTTGATATAATCCCCTGGAGATTTAATATTATTGCTCTAATAGTTTTAATTGTGATTTGGTTAGTTAGTATATATAATAGCTTTATTAGATTAAAACAGAGAGTAAATGCAGCTGCAAGCGATATAGAAGTCCAATTAAAAAGAAGGGTTGATCTTATTACTAATTTAATAGAAACTGTAAAAGGTTATATGGTGCATGAAAAAACAGTTTTAGAAAATATTACTCAAGCTAGAACTTCATTTTTAAACGCCAAAAGCATAAAAGATGAAATTGAAGCAGATAATATGATAACTACAGCCTTAAAATCAATATTTGCTGTAGCAGAAAATTATCCTGATTTAAAAGCAAATCAAAATTTTTTACAACTTCAACAAGAACTTTCAGACACAGAAAATAAAATTATGGCTTCACGAAGATTTTATAATGCTGTAGTTAATGAGTATAATTCCTTTATTCAATATTTTCCTAACAATATTTTTGCCTACATTTTTCGTTTTAAACCATCAGAATATTTTGATATTCCTCAGGAAGAAGAGAAAAAACCAGAGGTTAAATTTTAAATTAAATTTTTTAAAATTAAATTTATTAAATTAAAATTAAAAAGAAAATGAAAACAGGCTTCAAAATTATAGAAGAAAATTTAATAAAAACATATCTTTTAATGGGATTATTTATAGGTATTATTTTTGGTTTGGGTTATTTAATAGCCTTATTTTCTAAGGAACCATTAATCTTTTATATTTTTGCTTTTATAGGTATATTCATAAATATTATTTCTTATTTTTATGGTGATAAAATTATAACCCATCTTACTGGGGCAAAAGAAGTCTCAAGAAGAGATTTACTGGAAGTTTATAATATATTAGAAAACTTATCAATATCCATAGGTTTGCCTAAAACACCAAAACTTTATTTGATAGAAAGTAATGCAATGAATGCTTTTGCTACTGGTAGAAATTATCATAATTCTTTAGTGGCAGTTACTTCTGGTTTGGTAAATAACTTATCTAAAGAAGAAATTGAGGGAGTTATTGCTCATGAATTAGCTCATATTAAAAATAGAGATATTGTCGTAATGATGGTTTCAACAATTTTGTCTGGAATTATAGTTATTATGGCTGATATGTTTTTAAGAATGAGCATGTATGATAATAGAGATTCAAAGCATAATACATTTTTAATGATATTTGGATTTTTACTTGTATTTTTAGCACCAATTTTTGCTCAACTTATTCATCTTGCTATTTCAAGAAAAAGAGAATATATGGCTGATGCTAGTGGTGCTTTATTTACGAGAAATCCAGAAGGTTTAGCTAGAGCTTTAGAAAAAATTTCTAAACAATCAGCTTCACTTGATGTTTCTCCTGCAACTGCTTCTTTATTTATTATTAATCCTTTTAAAGGTAAGGGCGGTGTAATAAATTGGTTAGGCAATCTTTTTTCTACTCATCCACCTGTTGAAGAAAGGATAAGGCTTTTAAGAAATATGGTTTTATAAAAAATAATAACTCTATAATCTAAATATATCATAAAATAAATGAAAATAGATCCAGGAAAAATACCTCAAGAAGTTATTGATGTTTTAAAAAAATTAGTTTCTTATGGATATGAATCATATTTAATTGGAGGATGTGTAAGAGATTTAATTTTAAACAAAAAACCTAAAGATTGGGATATTACTACCATAGCTACACCTGAAGAAATTCAAAAATTATTTCCTGAGAGTTTTTATGAAAATAGATTTTTTACTGTGGGTGTTAAAACAAAAACTGAAGATCCAACTCTAAAAGTAATAGAAATAACAACTTTCAGAAAAGAGGGTAAATACTCTGATTATAGACATCCCGATGAAATTATTTTTGCCAAAAAGTTAGATGATGATTTAAAAAGAAGAGATTTTACTATAAATGCGCTTGCTGTAGATATTAATTTTAAGGTTATAGACTTATTTGGTGGTTTAAGAGACATTAAAAATAAAATAATAAGAACTGTAGGTGATTCTATGGAAAGATTCAGAGAAGACCCCTTAAGAATGATTAGAGCTATAAGATTAGCATGTCATTTAAATTTTAAAATACACAAAAAAACTTTTGAAGCCATTAAAAAACTTTCAAGTTTTATTCAGTTTATAGCTAATGAAAGAATAAGAGATGAGATAATTAAAATTATTCTTTCTAACAATGCTTCGTTTGGTATAGAACTTTTAAGAAAAAGTAATTTATTGATAGAAATTATACCGGAACTTATACAATGTTATAGTGTAAAACAAAATAAACATCACAAATACGATGTTTATACTCATCTTTTAAAATCATTAGATTATGCTGCTAAAAAAAATTTTTCTTTGGAAATAAGATTGGCAGCACTTTTTCATGATATAGGAAAACCATTGACTAAACAAGGAGAGGGCCCTAATTGTACTTTTTATAATCATGAAATAGTAGGTGCTAAAATAACCAAAAGTATTTTAGAAAGATTAAGGTTCCCTAAAAATATAGTAAAAAAAGTTGTTCATCTTGTAAGACATCATATGTTTTATTTAGAAATAGATAAGGTTACTTTCTCAGCTGTAAGAAGACTGGTAAATAGACTAGGATGGGAAAATATAGATGATTTTTTTAAATTAAGAGAATCTGATAGAATAGGCTCAGGCGTTTTAAGGGCAGTTCCTTATAGATTAAGGTATCTTAAATATTTAATACATAAAACTAAAATAGAACCAATTACACCTAAAATTTTAAAAGTTAATGGTAATGATGTAATGGAAGTATTAAATATATCGCCAGGTCCGAAGGTGGGGTATATTTTAAAAATTTTATTAAGTGAAGTAATTAACAATCAAAATAAAAACAAAAGAAATTATTTATTAAAAAGAATAAAAGAATTGGGTAAATTAAGTGATGATGAATTAAAAAGCTTATCTCAAGAAGAAGAAAAATATATAAAAGAAACAGAGGAAAAAATAGATCAAGAATTAAAAAGAAAATTTAATGTTTAACCTGATATTTTAAGCAATTTAGCAACCTTAGGATTAATTTTAGTTGTAAAATAATTTTTTAATTCCTCTGGCTTAACCCATTTTATTTCTTCTACCTCTTCTTCTTCTTTTGGGCTTTGAATTTGTTTTTCTTCTAGTAACTCACAGCGAAAATAACATATTACTTTTTTAAACTCAGGATGGATCCATAAATCTATTTGTTCCACTGCCTTAACTGAATAACCTGTTTCTTCTAAAATTTCTTTTTCTACGGTTTCTTCTCTGCTTTCATTTTTTCTTTGTTTTCCTCCTGGAAAAGCCCAGATTAAATAAGTGCCGTGGTTACTTTTTTCTACCTTTTTTCTTTTTATTATCAAAACTTCTCCTAATTTATTTTGAACTATACCTATAACTACCAAATAGTTTTCCATGTTTATTTTTATTTTGTTAATAAATAAATTATAAAATCAAAATTATATTTATGAAAATTATGACCACCATTCTCATCAATATAAAACTTAGAATTTTTTATCAAACTATGTATTAATTTGCCTTGCCATAAGGGAGTTAATTTATCTTTTTTGCCCCATATTATTATGGTTTCAACATTAATTTGATCTAATATATTGGTTAGATCTTCTTTAATAACATTTTGATATATTTTTTGCATTATATTTGGAAGCTCTAAATAATAGGTTGAGCCTGTAATAATTTTGTAAAATAATCTTCTTAGGGTAGGAAATTTTTGAAAAATATATTTACATAATTTATTATTAATTTTATCTAAAACCCTTTGTTTTAATGATTTTTTTCTTATACAAGCAGCATTATATAAAATTAATTTTTCTATTTTTTCGGGATAAAGATGGGCAAATTTACATGCAATTTGTCCCCCAAAAGAATGTCCCATCAAATAAAATTTATCTATATTTTTTTCTTCTAAATATTTTTTAACATAATTAACATAATCTTCTAAAAGATAAACTTTTTCTGGTTCTGGGGTGCTGCTAAAACCTGGCAAAACAATAAAATAAACATTAAAAAAATTTTTTAGCCTTTTTATCAATTCACTATAAAACTCTTCGATATTTTCGTTCTTATTAATTATATATTTGTTAACCCAGCCATGAATAAAAACTAAATTTTTCATATTTATTTTACTTAATAAATATTGATGTATTATAACATATATAATTAGATTAAATTAAATAATATAAATTTTTATTTTATAATTAACTAATGACATTAGAAGATTTAAATCAACCATTAATTAAATTTAAGGGAATAGGATTTAAAACAAGTCTTAAGTTGAGAAAATATAATATTGAAACTATAAAAGATTTGCTTTATTTTTTTCCATACAAGTATATTGATTTATCAAATCCCAAAAAACTTAATGAGGTTAAAATAAATGAGACAGCTGTTGTTATTGGAATAATAAAAAATATAAAGTTAATCAAAACACCTTTTAAAAAAATTTATATAATATCTGCCTATTTAGCAGATGAAACTGGTAAAATTAAAATAATTTGGTTTAACCAACCCTATCTTTTAAAAATTTTAAAAAATAATCAAAGATTATTAGTATATGGAAAAATAATAAAAAATAAATATGGTCTTCATATTTCAAATCCTGAATTTAAAATTCTAAAAACAAATGAAAAAGTTAAAAAAGAAATAATTCCAGTATATTACGAAATTGCATCTATTAGCAGTAATTTTTTTAATAAAACTATCGACAATATACTAAAGAAATTTAACATACAAAATATAATCGATCCTTTACCACAAATTATATTAATTAAAGCAGATTTGATGCCATTAGGTCAGGCTTTAATTAATATTCATCAGCCTAAAGATTTAGAATTAGTAAATTTGGCTAAAAAAAGATTATTATTTGAAGAAATATTTTATATTCAGCTAAAAATTCAAAAAGAAAAAAATTTATTACAAAAAGAAAAAGCTCCGCTGATTAAAATTGATGAAAAAAAAATTTTTGAATTTTTAAAAAATTTAAACTTAGAATTAACAAATGGACAAAAGCTTGTTTTAGAAGAAATACTTAACGATTTAAGAGCTAATAAAATTTTAAATAGATTAATCCAAGGAGAAACCGGCTCAGGGAAAACTCTTATTGCAGAAATTATTTCTTTTATCATAGTAAATAATAACTACAATGTCATTTTAATGACTCCCACTGAAATTTTAGCAAGACAACATTTTATTAGATTTTTAAATGATTTTAGATTTTATAATATAGGCTTAGGTTTAATGATCAAAAAATCAGGATATTATGGCTTAAAAGGATTTAAAACATATAAAAAAAAAGAAGATATTTTAAGATTAACCCTCCAGGGTAAAATAAATATTTTAATAGGAACTCATTCACTTTTAGAAGTAAATCTCCAGTATCCAAATGTAGGTTTAATAATAATTGATGAACAACAAAGATTTGGTATTGAACAAAGAAAAAAACTAATAAAAAATTCTAATCAACATTTAATTCCTCATTTTATTTCATTAACTGCTACACCTATTCCTCGAACCTTATCTTTAGTATTATATGGAGACTTGGAAGTTTCAACCTTAAAAGAGAAACCCTTTAATCAAAAAGAAATACAAACTAAAGTTATTAGACCAAATGATTTAGATAAAATATGGAAATTTGTTGACCTTGAAATAAAACATGGTCATCAAGCTTTTATAATATGTCCAAGAGTAGAAAAAAATGAAAGCAAAAAATTAGATATTAAAAACGTTAAAGAAGAATATGAAAAAATTAAAAAAATTTTCCCAAATTATAAGATTACTATGCTTCATGGTAAAATGAATTCAAAAGAAAAAGAAAAAATTTTAAAAGAAATGTTAAATAATGAAATTAATATTTTGGTTTCTTCTTCTGTTGTAGAAGTTGGTGTAGATTTTCCTTTGGCTACGGTTATAATCATTTTAGGAGCAGAAAGATTTGGATTATCTCAATTACACCAATTACGAGGAAGAGTCGGTCGCTCAGCTCATCAGGGTTATTGCTTTTTAGTTCCAGAAAAATATTCTCGTTTATCTTATCAAAGATTAAAAGTTTTAGAAGAATCACAAGATGCTTTTTATATATCAGAAAAAGATTTGGAAATAAGAGGTCCGGGTGAATTATTAGGCAAAAAACAAGCTGGCTTTCCTGATATTGCTATGCAAGCTTTAAAAAATGCCGAAATTGTAGAAAAAGCAAAAAAATTAGCACAGTATTTTATAGAATATAATCCTACATTACAGGGATATCCTTTATTAAGAATAGAATTAAGAAAAAGAGAGGAATTAATTTTGCATTAATTTTAAAATAATTAAAAATGATATTTAATTCAAACGAAGAGTTAATAAATTATCTTATAAGAAAAGGTGTTTTAAAAACAGAAAAAATAATAAAAGCTTTTTTAAAAATAGATAGAAAATATTTTGTAGGTGAAAGAAATAAATTTGAAGCTTATGGAGACTATCCACTTCCAATAGGTGAAGGCCAAACAATTTCTCAACCCTGGACGGTTGCTTTTATGCTTGAACTTTTAGAACCGGGTGTTGGTAATAAAATATTAGATGTTGGGATTGGGTCTGGGTGGACAACTTCTCTTTTGGCTGAAATTGTTGGAAATTCAGGAAAAGTTTATGGAATAGAAATCAATAAAAATATACTAAACTTTGGAATGGAAAATATAAAAAAATACAATTTTATAGATAAAAAAATAGTATTTCTTAAATTAGGAGATGGATCAAGGGGCTGGAAAGAGTTTTCTCCATATGACAGAATATTAGTAAGTGCTGCGGCAAAAAATATACCAGATGATCTTATAGATCAATTATCAGTAAATAATGGTATTATGGTGATTCCAGATTATAGTGGAATATATAAAATTATTAAAACAGAAGAGGAAATTAAAAAATTTTATTATGAAGGTTTTGTTTTTGTGCCCTTGGTAAATGAATAAATTTTAAACTAAGACCAATATAATTATCTTATTTTTTTTCTAAGTTTTTTTAAATTGCTCCTAATTTTCTTTTCTTTAATTCTTTTTTCCTCAGCTTCAAATGGTTCTTGCATTGAAAAAGCTTTTATTTTTGGGAAAAGTTTATCTAATAGATTATAAATTTTATTTATTAATCTTTCTGTAACTATTTTTTTATTTTCGTATTGATTTCTTTCATCTTCTGAAACCGAAATAATATACTTTTCAAAACTATTTAATATTAATTTTTGATTTGTAGATAATTCAATTCCAAAATTATCTTTAAGAATTTTTTCTATTTTTTTGGTTTCAAATTTCGCTTTTACTTTTGTGTGTCTATGTTGGGCATACTGGCCTCCTGGCTTAGATGAAGTTACTAATTCATAAACTATCAATGGTTTTACAAATTTATCAAGTAATCTTTTATCTACTATTTTTTTAAATTTATTTAATAATTCTTGATATTCGATTTCTAACATCGTTTTTTAAATTATAAACTAAAAAGCAAATTTATAAAAATCCCTTAATAAGATATTAAACCTAAAATATCATCATTATATAATATTAATCCTCTTCTAGGTGGTATATTTATAGATAGTGAAATTGTAGAAAAATCGTAAATTCTTCCTAAATGATCCTTATATCTACTAAATGGTTCTGTATTATTGGATAAAGTATAACTAAAACTAGTATTATTAGAAGAATTTAATAAAACAAGACCTCTTTCATATCTTCTTCTATAAAGTCTTCCCCCATCACTTGTAGTAGCAATCACCATATCATCTGCTCTATTTATTTCTTCTGGATTTCCTAAGGGTAAATACATCATATCAGTTCTACATAAAGGACCACTGCTTCCTACTATCTGTTCTCCTCCTGGAATAATATCATTTTGTCCAGTTTCAAATGAAAAATAATTATTTTCAGTATTGCTTATATACATAGCAGAAACTAAATATGTTGTTGTTGGAGAAGTATCTGTGCACCAACTATTATTTGTATACATCATTAAAACATTATACATTTTTCTATTTTTAAAATTATCAATAAAGCTTTTTATTTCAGAATGTGTATCTGTGGGATTTTTAAGTGTTAGATTTCTATTAATTAAATATCCTTCACTCATATAGCCTCCTAAAAATTTATCAAAACCTAAATAATGAGTTATTCTATCAAAATAAGTGTTATATCCAAAATTTGAAGATAAATATTTATTAGTAGGGTATAAAGATTTTTGATATTGATTATATAGAACATAAAGCAAATATAATCTTCTTAAACTATCTTCAGGTATTTGATAATTTGGTCCACCTCCACTTCTATTTAAAATAACATTAGTAGTATCCATTCTTACTCCATCAAATGGTTTAAAATTTAATTCTTTAAATTTTTTATATATATATTTTTTGAAAAAATCAATTACATCTTTATTAGATAAATTAAAGATTGCTGAAGCTTGATTATATTTTCCAGAATAACCTCTCTGTCCTAAAAATCTATTACTACTTGTAGTTAGAAAATAATCAGGATAAGGACTATTGGGTGTTAATGGAGGATAATCTGCAGAAGTAGCAGTAAATGCATTGACATCATAAATTTTATTAATAGGATCTAAATTTATAATATGCATTATTCTATGTTTAAATTGCATTAAATGAGGATGAGTAGAGGTTGGCTTTATTCTATATAATATTTTATTAGGATAATCATAAGTAAAAATTTTAAAGTTATTATTATGATATTTAATTAATAAAGATAAAGATATGAAAGATGGTGAATCCCACAAATCTATATTATCTAATAAATATATCCAATCTTTAGATAAAGGACTAAAAGAAAAAACTTCAGCAAATTTTAAAGATGATATTCTTCTTTGAGGTATTTTTAAACATTCATTATTTCTATAAAAATAAACTTTTAAATCATCAATCCAAAAAGTTGCTCTTGAAGTTGTTGGAATTGATGGATTTAAAATTCTAACATAAAGAAATAATGGATATATGCCTTCTTCTCTGATATTACTTATTACAGTTGTAGAAAAATTAAATTCAACAAAATTAGGATAGGTTGATGATGTTCTTCTTAATATTTGATCTCTTGTGAGACTATTTACATTATTTACTTGTCTCAATTCAATAAGATATTCTATATTAGAAACATTTTCTGATTTAAATTTAAAACTTATATTTATTCTGTCTCCAGATGTAGGATAATAATTTCTGTAAGGAGAAACATATGAAGAGGTAGATAATAAAGGTAGAATAATATCATTTCTCATGTAAAAAGCAAAGTCATTTAAATCAGAAATAATATTATCTCTTATAACTTCTATTTTTTGACTAAAATTTCCTTGTGTTTTATTATCTTTATCTAAATAAAAATTTATTTTTAAATTTTTATAATCTTTATTGTGAAAATAAGTTGCAAATCCATGAGCAATTCCTTTATTATCAAAATCTGTTTCAAATCCTCCTATTAATCCAGCATAATTTATACAGTTTGCTTCTCCAGAATAAATTTTATTTTGTGGAATTAAAATAAAAATAATTAAAATTAAAAAATAAATAGTTTTCATTTTTTATAAATTATTAATAATATTATTATAATTATATAATGAAATTATATTATATAAAATTATATATATGAAAAATTTAGTTTTGTTCAAAACAATTTTATTCTATTTTTTTATATTTTTTTATTTTAATCTCTCTCATGCCCAAAATAACAATTGTATAAATTACACCGGAGGGTTAGGTGATTTCGAACATTATCAACAAAGTGAACTTAGTAATTCTCTTATAAAAAACGAAAATTATATAAAAAGAACTACAGGGTGGTATTTTTACAATCCTCCTAATAGAAATTACGAATTAAGATTTTATTTAGACAAAAATGAAAAATACTCTGGTAATGCTAGTCAGTTTATTTCAGCCATAAAAAATCCGGGAACAGCATCAAACCCATTTTTTATGTATGCTATAAGATATAGCAATCTTTCAACTGAAACTATTAATTATTATCCTAACAGGGGTGATGTTATATATGGTAGCTTTAAAGTAAAATTTGATAATGTCAATAACTTAAGATTTGCTTTTACAATTAGATTAAGCGATATAAATATATATATATACAACTTCGTCTTTCCCAAACGATGGAATTTGGCAAACTATTAATTTTTCAACTTCGTTGCCAGAAATTAATTCTACTTCTGTTTTAAGCTTTTATTTCGATTTTCGGCCGATTAATAATAATGTAACTACTACTTATAAAATCTGGATAGATAAT
>Ga0197142_1001559_pt1 | contig 20863 bp, 21 predicted proteins | sample GBS60_MetaG_FD_148614 | JGI IMG/M metagenome (GOLD analysis project Ga0197142, IMG submission 148614) | Sediment microbial communities from Great Boiling Springs, Gerlach, Nevada, United States - GBS 60_MetaG | ecosystem: Environmental > Aquatic > Thermal springs > Hot (42-90C) > Sediment... | reverse complement strand
CGGCCCGAGCCTTCACCTGAGGCGCGGCATTCCCCATTGCCACGCCAAAGCCGGCAGCCTCCAACAGCGGCAGGTCGTTCTCCCCGTCACCGATGGCGAGCACGTCCTGCAGCGTGATCCCGAGTCGTGCGGCCAGCACCGCGACCCCGCTCGCCTTGGTGGTGCCTGGCATGTGGGCGTTGGCGGCCCAGAACGGCGGGTTTGTGTGCCAGGTCAGCGGCCCGGTGTGGAACAGCTCGAACCCTCGCTGGGCGAGCTGGGCCGTCACCCGGCGGAGCTCGTCCTCTGGCGCAAAGAGATCGACGGTCAGCACGTCAGAAAGATCGACCAGCTCGTCTAGCGACAGGCGCTCGATGTCCCCTGGTCGGGTCGCGACCGCTGCCTCCACGAGCGCAGCGGCCGACCCAGGCACCTCTGGGAGGGCGATACGTTCACCTGACTCAGGACTCCGGATCAGCAGTAGGCCCAACTCGTGCTCGAGCGCGGTCTCGACTGCCACCTCCAGGCTCGGACGGTCAAAGGTGGCCTCGGAGAGCGCCCGATCCTGCGCGGTGTCCCAGACAAGCGCGCCGTTGTGGACGACGAGCGGCAGCGCGATCCCGAGTTCCTCAACGATCGGCCTGGTCGAGCGCAGTCGTCGCCCAGTCGCCAGCGCGACCTCGATTCCGAGCGCTCGGGCCTGAGCGATCGCCTCGCGGACGACCGGAGTGACGACATCTGATGGATCGAGGAGCGTGCCATCGATATCCAAGACGATCAAGCGGAACATTGCGCTGAAGACCTTCCCGCTCTCGGCCGAGCGCTTAAGCCTGCCAGGCCACGAGGCCGGGCAGGCAACTTTTGGTATACCATAGGGTCGCGCGCCTCCGTATGCAGCGTGTGACGACGGTGTTGCGGAAGCGGAGACTCAGTTCGCTCGCGAGTGGGATCGGGATGGGTGAGGGCATGGGGGAACAGTGAGATGTACCTGACACGCCATGCGACGCCTGCTGGGCCGCGCTGGGCGAGAGATGGGCGCTATCTCCCTGCCAGCTTCACCCTGCGGCTCGCCTTGGAGTTGCCTGCCGCGGCCGCCCGAGAGTTCCTCGCCATGCTACCAGTCGGCGAGCCAGCGACCGACCCACTGCTGGCCCCACTGGAGGCGGAACAGGAGGTCTGGGCGAGCGGCGTCACCTACCTGCGGAGCCGCGATGCCCGCATGGCCGAGTCGATCGTGAAAGATATCTACGACCGAGTCTATGACGCCGAGCGGCCGGAGCTCTTCTTCAAAGCCGCTGGCTGGCGCGTCGCTGGCCCCGGCCAGCTGATCCGAGTCCGGCGGGACAGCGCCTGGAACGTCCCGGAACCTGAGCTGGCAGTCATCTTCACGCGCACGCTGGAGATCGTCGGGTATACTGCTGGCAACGACGTGTCGTCGCGGTCGATCGAGGGAGCGAACCCGCTCTACCTCCCCCAGGCCAAGATCTACGACGGTGCTGCCGCGCTCGGCCCCGGCATCGTCGTCGCTGAGCCCGCGACGTTGCGTGACCTCCCGATCGGGCTCGTGATCCGGCGAGGCGATCGGGTCGTCTTCGCTGGCGAGACCTCAACGAGGCAGATGAAGCGAGCGCCGGACGAGTTGACCGGCTGGCTCGGGCGCGAGCTCACCTTTCCCTGGGGCGGTGTCCTGATGACCGGCACCGGGATCGTCCCACCGGACGACGTGACGCTCCAACCTGGCGACAGTGTGCAGGTCAGGGTCGGCCAGCTCGTGCTGGACAATCCGGTGGGCTGAGCGCGGGCTCCCTGCTGGTGCCCCGTGCGGCTCGGCCGGGACGTGTCCCACGGAAGGCCGAAGAACGGGCACAGCGAGGGAAACGGCCGCGTGTCAGCTGGCCTCCTCATCGCGAACACCTCGCTCGGCGCTGCTCCTGGACCTGCCTGCCAGCGGGTGCATTGCCGCGAGCCGTTTGCTTGCTCTCAGCTGATCGCGGCTGACGGCGCCGGTGCCTCCCCGTTCGCCCATGGTCGTTCACCGAAGACCCGTCGCATCCACCGGCAGCTCGGCAAGATCTAGGTTGCCCTCGCGAGGCCAGAGATCCCGGTCAGGCCGCGTGTCGATCACGTTGATCGCTTGCGGGCGCCGCGCGCTACGCGCCCGATCAGCGACGCTCCGCACTGCGCACGGCCTAGTCGGTGGCTGCTCGAAGCAAACGGTGCAAAGCGGCCTGTACACGGTGCTGGAGAGCGAGAGGCTGACCAGGCTCGTTCGCTATCTCCACCGTTGAGACCGACGCCCCGTGGTTGACCCTGATCGCTGAGTCGAGAGTCTGGCCGCGCAGAGCTGGGTGTCTGAGAGTGGAACCGGGACCTCCATTGCACGTGCCTCTGACGGTTCGTCGGTGTTTCCTCCTGGAGCGGAACCAGGTGCCCACGTGCCAACCGCCGGAGCAGTTCTCGCCAGCCGATCGGCGCGGAGCCGCGTAGCGAATCATGGGAGGAGGTCGGCCAACTGCGTTGAGTTATCCTCCCACGTCGGGGCCATTGCGCTGCGCAGTGACCGCTACCGCTGGGAGCGCGCGTGACGGGGCGAAGAGGGGCAGGGTGCTGAGAGGAGACGTCGGACATTCTTGCTGGCGTGGACGTCGGCCACTCGGCAGGTGCGCGCGACGCCGGAGTTGAGGGTGCGAGCGGCAGGACGACCTGGCGCGACTGTCAGAGCCGATCCCGAAGAGCGGCTCACTTCTGGATCAGCTTGAGATGGAGAGGTGATAACGGTTGCGCTCGGCCGGATGCTGTGGTATATTGGATCTAATGGCCAAGGGTTTCCGCGCGTAGCTCGAGGCGACAGCGAGGGCCTGTCTCCCCGAACTCATCTCAGCGAGAAAACCCCCAAGCCGAAATGAGTCTGATCCGTTGCGGCCACAGGCGAATGCGTGTGGCCTGAAACCCAAGGAGCATCCGCCGAGATGAGTTATACCTTCACGGACAAGACCCTCACCTGTCGCGACTGCGGCACCAGCTTCGTATTCACCGCTGGTGAGCAGCAGTTCTACGCGGACAAGGGTTTCACCAACGAGCCGACGAGGTGCCCAGCCTGCCGACAGGCGAACCGGGCGCGTCGTACCGGACGCGGTGACACGGGGGCATCGAGCTACCGGGCGCGAGAGCCGCGTTCCGATCGACCAATGTACCACGCGATCTGTAGCGACTGTGGTCGCGAGACGACGGTGCCGTTCCTTCCGCGGGAGGATCGGCCGGTCTACTGCTCGGACTGCTTCCGGGCCCGCCGACAGCTCAACGCTACCTACTAGACCGCGTACCCTTCAGCCCGTTGACGCCGCCTGGTTGCCCTCGCTAGGCGGCGTTGCGTTCGCTCGTGCCGAGTCGAACACCCCTCAGCGCCGGCGCAGCGAGACGCCCCCCCGGTTCAGTGCCTCCTCCGTCATCGACGTCGCCAAAAAGTGGACAGTGATCGCCCCAAGCGTAATCTGGTCGCCGTGCTTCAGCAGAGCGCTGCGCACCGGTGTCCCGTTGACACGTGTCCCGTTCCGGCTTTCCCGATCGATCAACTCGTAGCGGCCGTCGGACCGGCGCACCAGCTCCGCATGGTAGGCGGACACCGTTGGATGGTCGATCACGATATCGTTGTTCGGGTAACGCCCGATCTTGACCCGTTCCTGGACGAGCAGCACGGTGCGGCCAGGCATCACCAGCCGGGGCGTGGCCTGCAGGCTACGTGCCCCGCCCCGGCTGATGGTGCGGATCAGTGCCTCCCAGAACCGTCCGACCTGCTCGACGAGGCCGGGAGCTGCCTTTGCGACCGGCAGGGCCAAGACGAAGAACAGCGCCGCGCCGGAGACCATCAGCAACGGGTCTCGACCGACACGGGGCGCCCACCGGTGGACAGCGACCAGCTCGGCCAGCCAGATCACGGCCAGAACGACGAAGCCTGCGGCCAGCCATGCCTGCCCGCTCACAGCGTCGCCCTCCTACCCTGTACCCGACAGTATACGCCAGATGCAGCGCGTGACACCTGACGGGGAAGCGAGAGCGCTCCAGACCCGCTACCACCAGCAATCGAGTTCGAGCTGCTCGACGAGCGCTGAGAGCGCCCCCTCCGCATCAGCCCCCGCGGTGACGAGCCGACGTGCCGATCGGGCCAGCTCCTGCGCGATCAGCACACCGCGCCGGTCGTAGCTAGTCCGCTCCGCGTTGCTCCACGCGTCGGCCAGCGCGGCCAGAACGGTCCGCGCATGGACTGGCCTCAGGTCGTTGACGATCGTCGCCAGAACAGCTCGAGCGGCAGCCTCCGGCTTCGGGTGCTCTCGTGTCAACGCGGCGATGGCGAGGAGCGCTGGAACTCCGAGATCGGCTGGGACCCGATCCACGAGAAGCCGCAGGAGGTCGCCCTGCGCCGCGCGCACCACTGGCCAGGGCAGCGGTGAGTACCGCAGAAAGACAGCGCGATAGGCCTCCTCGCCGGCTTCGCCGGGAAAGCAGGCTCCCCACTCGCGCGCGCGTCCTGCGCGGAGCATCGCTGTCGTCGGATGTTGCTCCTCTGGTGGGTTGGGTGACCAGCGCAACAATGACATCACCTCACTCCTCGGACTGACGGGCCACGAGGGAGTATGCTCGACAGCTCGGCTCGAACCGCTCAGTCGGTCGCAGCGGCAACCGGATCCGTCCGTACCGGGTGGAACCGGCGCCCTAACCCGATCGCCGCGAGCCAGAGCGGGACTGTGGCCACCATGCCCAACGCGAGCGGCAACCGGGGATCGACTGCGTACAGCCAGCCTGCCAGGAATGGTGCCACCGTCGTTCCAGCGCTGCCCAGGATCTCCGCCAACGCGAAGACGCGCGAGCGGAACGCGACTGGGGTTACCTCTCCGTAAGCTGCGTAGAAGATCGACCAGGCGACTAGAAATCCACCCCGCAGAATGTACGCGAGCGCGAATGCCCAGATGTTCGCGCCGACGAGGAGCACGGCAAAGCCGCCGATGACTGAGGCCAGCGCCAGCGCCAGCGCGTTGAATGGGGACTGGAACATCGGCACACGCCTGATGACCACGCTCAGCACGATGCTCCCACCGGCTCCGAGCGAACCCAGCCAGCCGATGGTGCCGAAGTTGAGTCCGTGGAGATCTTGCAGGAAGTTGGGTGCCAGTGCCCAGCCAAGCATCAGGAAGGTAATGGTACCCAGCATCGCAAGCGAGACGAGGAGCACTGGCTGGTGGCTCAGGGCTGCCCGGTAGCTCACGATTGGAGCAGTGGCGCGCTCGATGGTTGGAGGCCGCACACTGACGAGAATTCCTGCTGAGAGAGCGGTCAGTAGTGCCGCTCCGAACAGCGTGGCCCGCAAGCTGACCGTCTCGGCGATTAGCCCACCTAGCGCCGGGGTGACCAGGAACGCGATCGACGGTGCCACCGTGTAGAGCAGAGTGAAGTTCCGGGTCCGCTGGACGCTCTCAGTGCTCATCCCAGCGATCAGGGTCGAGATGCTTGGGAACGCCAACACCCCGATCCCGAAGACCGTCGTTGCTGGCAGCAACTGCCACCAATCCCCTGCCAGCCCACACAGGAGCAGGCCGAACGCGGCCAGGCACCGCGCGCCGAAGATGAGCTGGCGCGGGGGAATCCGGTCGCTCAGGATGCCGCTTGGCAACAGCGCCAGCAGCCGGATCAGGCCAGCATAACCGAGCACCAACCCAATCTCAGGTGGACTGGCTCCCAGCTGAGCGATGTAGAGGGGCCAGAGCGTGATGAACAGCCCGATGGCCCCCTCGTTCAACAGCATCGCGACGAAAAGCCGCGCCGTCGGCGACTTCCACGCGGGACGGCTCCACCGCATCCTCTCCATCTCCACTCTTCCCGGCCCCAGCCCGCGTGCCTGGGGTAGTATACGGGGGCTGACAGAGGTGTGAGGTCGGTGTGACCAGACGAGGGGAGGCTCGATCGTGATCGATCTCATCAGCGATACTGCCACCCGGCCCTCGCCGGAGATGCGGCGCTTCATGGCTGATGCCCCGGTCGGGGATGAACAGCTCGGAGAGGATCCCTCAGTCAACCGTCTCCAGGACATGGTCGCCGAGCTGACCGGTAAGGAGGCGGCGCTCTTCCTCCCCTCGGGCACTATGTGCAACATTATCGGGATCAAGCTTCATACTCAACCCGGTGACAAAATCATCCTCGATCGCTTCTCCCATCCCTTCACGTCCGAGGCTGGTGGAGTGGGTCTGCTCGCTGGCGTCGTGACCCACCTGGTCGATGGCGTACGTGGTGTCTTCACCCCCCAGCAGGTGGAGGAGGCCTCGTATCCCGGGGACGGCATCCATACTCCGCCGACGACGCTGGTGTGCATTGAGAACACCCATAACCGGGGCGGTGGCAAGATCTGGCCCCTCGAGACCCTGGAGGCGGTGGCCGAGACAGCCCATGCCCTCGGTCTCAAGGTGCACCTCGACGGTGCCCGCCTCCTCAACGCCGTTGTCGCCACAGGCATCCCCGCCCATCTCTGGTGCGCCAAGATGGATACCTGCTGGATCGATCTCTCCAAAGGACTCGGATGCCCGGTCGGTGCCGTCCTCGCCGGTGACCGCGAGACGATCCGCCGGGCCAGGCGCTATAAGAAGATGTTCGGCGGGGCGATGCGCCAAGCGGGGATCATCGCCGCAGCCGGCATCTACGCCCTCACACACAATGTCGAGCGGCTGGCAGAGGATCACGCCAACGCCCGGCTCCTCGCCACCGGCCTCGCGGAGATCCCAGGTATCGCGATCGACCCGCAGGAGGTGGAGACGAACATCGTCTTCTTCGACGTCGCCGGTACCGGCCGAACTGCCCAGCAAGTCAAACAGGCGCTGACGTCGCACGGTGTCCGCATGGGCGCGGTCGGTCACACGCAGATGCGTGCGGTTACGCATCTCGATGTTTCCCGCGATGACGTGGAGCGCGCTATCGAGGTGATGCGCAGGGTGGTGAGTGGTGCCTAGCGCCTGCTCTGGGCCGCTCAGCCCGTCCCTGGGGGGACGACGTGTCGCTTGCCCAGCTCGAGCGCTTCGAACGCCGATGACGCCAGCTCGACGACTCACCGGCCGCGTGAGGTGTAGCGATGCCACTTGTGCGCTATCGTTGATCCTCCACCAGAACCCCACGCTGTTCGCGGTGAGAAAGAGCCGGTAGCCCGGCCCCACAGCGGGATGGACGCCGGAGTCGGCTGGGAGTCCGACTGCCAGTGGGGGTCGAATTCCCAGCCGGGTAGGATGCTTCACCATCCCCCGGACAATCGCAACCGCGTACTTCACCCGGAGACGATGTCATGCAGGACGGATTAGACCAGTCGGAGCCGAATGATCGATCGGTATGAGTGCTGCGCAGCGCATGGCTGGTGGTCGATAGACTGGCCGTGGTACTCCGCTCTTCGCGAAAGCACCGGCTGGGCGGTCGCGCCGCCGCGCTCTCTGCAGAGCATCGCTCGTCTCGAAGTGTAGCCTGAGAGACGCGAGCGTTCCTCCGTGGCCAGCTGGGCCGTGATGCGGGGTCGAGGCAGCAACGGACCTCGACTGCGCACTACGGCTGCCGAGGGAACCCGCATGAGCTCGATCCCGTGGCGAGTCGTCACTGCCAGCGGGCTGGATCCGCTCACCAGGGAAGCTGGGCCGGCGCACACTGACGGGTCGACGCACGGCTCGATGGCCGCAGTGCCGATCGCTCGTCCCCATCGCACGCGGCTGGCCCAAGGGGGCAGGCCGCAGTCGCCCGGTAGGCTGGGCATACGCCAGGCCTGCGAGTGGAGCCCCCGTTGCTCGTCGCTTCCCTCTCAGGATCGGGTCGTCTGGGAGAGATTCGGGATGCCCCCGTTCCAGACGGCCCTCGTCGGAGTCGTCGACCACCCGAACCCGGATCGATCGCTGCGCCAGCGCTGGCTCGCATGGCTGTGCCGGGCCGTTCTGGCCATACTTGTTGTGGAGCTCTCGTGGTGGATCGGGTCGGTGGTCGCCGCGCGGGGGCTGTGTCGTGGCCGGCGGAGGCGTCCCCGTCAGGACAGAGCCCCTGGTGCGATCAGCTATCCCGGCGAGACGCCGAGCTGGCTGGAAGGAAATGGCTATATGGCTAGACTCTCACCAGAGCAGGTCGAGGCCGCGCTCGTGGAGCTCCCCGGCTGGCGCCGGGAAGCAGACGCACTGGTCAAGGAGTTCCGCTTCAAAACGTTCCGTGAGGCGATAGCTTTCGTCAACGAGGTGGCCGAGCTGGCCCGCCGGCTCCGCCATCATCCCCAGATCGTCATCGACTACAACCGGGTACGGCTGAGCTTGACCACCCACGATGAGGGTGGCATCACCGAGAAGGACGTGCAGTTCGCTCGCCAGGTCGCATCGAGCGAGCCTCCACAGGGTAGCTCCGCTTCGGTCTGACCCCGGTACCTCACCGACGTACGGGGGCCAGCGGATCGGGCCATGGCGATGGCCGATCGTGACCGTCCCCCCGAACAATCGGTGCATCGCCCCTACTCGGTCGATTGCTCGCGAGCTGGTTTCTCGGCGCCGGTCATCCCATGCCTGCTTGGACCATGCCAGGCATCGTCTCCCAGCCGCCCGGGTCGCGGTGCCCGCTCGGGTGTCGGCGAGACCCTGCGGAGGCTCGATCCGTGTCCTCGTTGGCGTCCCTGCCAGCTGAGCGCAGCCTGCAAGGGGTAGTGAGCCGGGGTGGGACGCGCTGCGACTGGGCGCTGGCGATACGAAACGAGGATGGTACTCCATTCCGTGCCATCAGTGATCGATTGCTTGATCTCAGTGAAGTGAATACTTTGGGTAAGCTGGGCTCGATGACGTCATCCGTGTCCGGAGCTACAGGGCAGTGCCCCAGCTGTGGCGACGCTCTGCTGCTGAGCAAGCGGGCGTGCTCCCGGCTGTGCCATGGCCGTGCGCGGTCCTTGGTCACCCAGTCCCCTCAGCCAGCTCAGCGCTGATCAGGAGATGTTCCTCGCGCTCTTCGTCCACAGGCGCGGCAACCTGAGGGAGGTCGAGCGTGCCCTCGGCGTCTCCTACCTGACGGTGCGCGCCACGTTGGAGGAGATCATCGCGGCCCTAGACCAGCTGGCTCCAGCTCCCCGAGCGACAGCGAGCCGCTCGGCGATCCTCGAGCGGGTCGCCCGTGGCGAGCTGAGCCCGGCAGAGGCGCTGGCGCCCCTTGCGCGGGTCCGAGGGGCGGCACCCAGGGACAGCGATCGGGGGAGTTACCGATGGCGACAAGCCAGCGTTGTGAGCTTCCCGCGACCCGTACGCGCGTGATCCAGCTGGTAGCCGAGCAGGCCCGCGTCACCGTGCGCTGGGCCGGCGTGGAGACGGTCGCGATCGAGCACGACGGTGGGGTGGAACGCTCGGTTGAGCCAGCGGGTAACCGGCTCTCCATCGGTGCCGTCGGCCTAACCAGCAGTGGCTACAGCCGGGTGCAGGTCGGCGAGCAGGGAAGCGTTGTCCGCCTCGGTAACCATGGTGGCATCTCGATCGGCCCGCATGGCCCTCGAGTTGGAGGGCCTGGTGCCGGCACAGCGAAGGCCGGTGGTGGTAGGTGGTGACGATGCATTCGAGTTGACCGTCCCGCTCTCGCTCCCCAAGCTCATCGTCGCGGTGCGGCTCGGCACTCTGGACCTCGGGGGGGCCGCGAGGACGGGTCGAGGTCAACCTGGACGACGTGCACCTGACCGTCTTCAGGGGGCGCCGGGCGGCTCACCGCGGCTGGTTAGCCCGCGGCCAGTGACGGTCCGACGCATCCCATCACCATCGCTGACGGAGGTGAGTCCCCCGCTGGCAGCCTTCCATCGCCCGGCCACGACGAGTGTCGAGGACGATGCGCGCGTGGTGCTTGAGGTGCTCTCCGAGGGGCAGATCACCGAGAAGGCCCAGTTCTTGCTCGACCGGCTCGTGCGCTGAGATTTGGCATCTCGTGGCCTGGCACCCGTTGCTCTTCGAGCTGATGCTGCACAATTCGCCGGCGTGGCCTCTTCGGAGGGGCAGTCGTGGGGCGATGTGCGCCCAAGGCCAGGCCTCTCCCACGCCGGACCGGCCGAGCGTGCCGGAAACGCGGGCATCCGCTGGTGTGGCTGGGCGTGTGGATGGCCAGCTAGTCGACCGTCGTCGCAGCCTTGTCTAAGCCACCAGCGGCCGAGCACCTGTCGTACGGACAGATCACAGCCTGTCGGTTGAGGACAGCGACTCCGGAGCCGGCAGGTCGCGCCATCAGGGTCGGTGCCCAGGGCGGTCGTCGCTGCGCGTGCGTGCTGCTCTCTCCTTACGTAGCCGGTCATGCGACCGAATACAACGTATGGCCGATGACCTGGTCCACGTGCTGCTCTCTCCTTACGTAGCCGGTCATGCCCGTGAGCGATTCGACGCAACTGCCCGGTGCATAGACGTGCTCGTCGGACCGTCCTGCCGCTGTTCCACTTTCGCATCACCTAGCTGGTCTCTGCCGCCGCGAGACGCCGTGTTGTGCTCCCTCTGTCGCTACACTCCTCGCGGAGTCGGCGCTCTGGACCACCCTGTTCTGGGCGAGCGAGATTGCCCGATCGCGAAGGCTGCGCCGTGTACTCCTGGCTCCCTCGCTCCTGTCCTAGGCCACGGTGCCCCTCAGTCGCTCCTGGGTGCAGCGGCCGTTTTTGGGTCGGGCACGCGACCCGCGCTTGCTGCCAGGCGAGCGTCCACGCGTTCCATCCCTCTCCCCTTCCGGCGTGTGCGTGACGCGGGTATGCTATACAGGCGCCTGCGAACGCGAATTCGTCGTGCACCGGAGGGATCGATGGACTCCGTGCTTGCTATCCTCGTCATTGGCCTCGTCGCTCTGGTCGCTGCGGTTCTCATCCTCGTCCTGCTATCGAGGCGACCGGACGGCGGGGTATCGCCCCAGGAACTCCAGCAACTCCGCGACGTGATCGTTCAGCTTCAGGCCGAGCAGCGGCAGGTGGCGAACAACCTCGGCCTCGTCCAGCAGGGGATGGTCAAACTGGAGAGTGGGCTGGGGCACACCCAGCAGCGTGGCCAGGAGCTGGCGAGCGCGCTCCAGCACCTGAGCCAGGCACTCGGGGCCACGCGCGAGCTGCTGGTCGAGATGCGGCGGGGCGACCAGGAGGCGCTGCGTCGCCAGCAGCAGATGGCCGAGGTGCTCGCGCGGCTCGAAGGAGTGATCGCCGGAGTGCGCTCCCGCGGTGCGGCCGGCGAGCGCATCCTCGAGGCGCTGGTCGAACACCTGCCGGCCGACTTCAAGGTCTTCAACTTGCCTATCAGAGGCCGCACCGTCGAACTCGCGTTCCGTCTCCCCAATGGCAAATACGTGCCGGTGGACTCGAAGTGGGTCGCTGCCCGCCAGCTCGAGCAACTGGTCTCTTGTGACGATCCTGCCCAACTCGAACACCTTGTCCGGGAGATCGAGCGCGCGCTGGAGCGGAAGATTGACGAGGTGGCGGCCTACCTCGACCCCGATATGACCCTGGGGATCGGGGTGGCGGCGGTGCCGGAGGCGGTCTACCAGAACACCCAGCGGACGCACGCTCATGCGCTCCGCAAAGGCGTCGTCGTCATCTCCTACAGCATGGCTGTCCCCTACCTGTTGACGCTCCTCCAGCTCGCGATCCGCTTCGTCCCCCGCAGCGAGCTCGATCCGGCCCGGCTCAGCCCGTTGTTCCGGGCGTTGGAGAAAGCGCTGGCCGACATGGAGGCCGAGCTGAACGGTAGGGTCTCTCGTGCGCTCACGATGCTCCAGAACGGGCAAAACGACCTCCAGCGATACCTTGCCGCTGCCCGAGGAATGCTCGACAGGCTCCAGGCGGTGACGGTCCCCGAAGAGCCAGGGGCACCAGCCCCGCTTCCTTCGCCACTCCCAGTTCTAGACGAGCCCGCTGAGCCGGACTGAGCGCTCTCCTCAGCCCACTGGCTCGGTGGCGCTCTAGGCCGCTGCGGCCGTTCCGCACGCTCCTTCACCGGCAACGATCAGCCCCCGGATACCGGTCCGCTGGGCTGACGCAGTCAGATGCACGGTACCGTCGCTTCGGTGGCGACGCGTGGCTCGTCCAAACCTGTCGATCCGCTGGTGATGCCTCAGGAGACCATCGCTTCGGCAGGGAGCACGCAGCCAGGAAGGCTGGGATCGACAGGCGACCAGGAGGTATGGTCTGGTCGCGTGGTGTACAGTCCACGACGAGAAGTAGACGGTGCCGCAAGCCCTGCGAGAACCGTCGGGGCGAGTCGGGACAGGAGGTGAGCGGATGCTGAGCCATTGGCAGCGGGTCGAGGCGGCGCTCCGGGGTGACGAGGTCGATCTCCCGCCAGTCAGCCTCTGGCGGCATTTCCCCGAGCGTGACCAGACCGCCGCCGATCTGGCAGCGGCCACGCTGGAGTGGCAGCGGGCGTTCGCCTTCGACTTCGTCAAGCTCATGCCACCGGGAGACTACCCGACCATCGATTGGGGTGCCGAGAGCGTCTACCGCGGTAGTCCCGGCGGTACGCGCGAGACGATCCGGTACCCAGTGACAGCGCCGGAAGACTGGGCACGGCTCGAGCCGGTCCCGGTCGATCGTGGCATGAACCGCGAGGTGGTAGAGGCGGTCCGGTTGGTGGACGAGGCGCTCGGTGGCCAGGTCCCCGTGCTCCAGACGGTCTTCAGCCCGCTGACCGTGGCGATGAAGCTCTCCGCCGGCCGGGTGATCGGCCATCTGCGTGAGCGACCCGACCTGGTCCACCAGGGGCTGGTGACCATCACCCAGGTCACGCGGCAGGTCGCGCGAGCGAGCCTGGAGCACGGCGCGGCTGGCATCTTCTTCGCGACGCAGTGTGCCACGACCGAGTTGCTGGCGCTCGGTGAGTACCGGGAGTTCGGGGTAGCCTATGACCTCCAGGTGCTGGAGGCGGCAGCGAACTCGCGCTTCACACTGCTCCACATCCACGGCCAGGGCATCATGTTCGAGGAACTCGCGCGCTATCCTGTCCACGCGATCAACTGGCACGACCGGCGCACCTGGCCCTCGCTGGCGGAGGGCCAGCAGCTGAGCGGCCGCTGCGTCGTCGGCGGCATCGACGAGCAGGCAGTCGCGACGATGACCCCGAAGGAAGCCGCGTTGCAGGCGCGTGATGCTATCGCCCAGCTCGGCGGACGCCGGCTGATGGTCGCACCCGGCTGCGTCATCCCTGTCGCCACGCCGGAGGCCAATGTCCGAGCCGTGGTCAACGCCGTGCGCTCCCTCTGATCAACCCCGGAGGCGTGGCGTGACGCGCTCTCCGAGGTGGCTCGTGCGAGCCGTGCTGGGCCCGTGGTCTGCCAGGGACTCGTTTTAGTGCTCGGGTGGGATGCGCCACCAGCGGCTGGGGCATGGCTGGCGCGAACCTAGCAGCTGTGGCGGATGGTTCAGGCGCTCGGCTCTTCGGCTATCACCGGATGGTGCAGTGGGTGCGGTCAGACGGGCTGCTCACATCCATCCCGGCCGCCAGATCGGCACGTAGGTGCTCCGCCATCGCTGCCTCCACCCGGACCGCTTGTAGGTCGGGGTCGTCGGCTCGGCTGCCATTTGGGCGAGCGGTGTGTTGAGTCGCACCACCTCGGACAGAGCGAGAGGTACCACTCGAGGCGTCAGCACCTGGCGTCTGGTCACCAGCAGTGCGCTGGTCAAACGCAGGTCGGCGCTGGCTGGCTTCTCGGGCTGGCCGTCGATGTCGCGAGCCAGCCCTTGGACGTCCTCGATCAGGTGCTGGATCGTCTCTGACATCTCGTCGATCCGGACGGCACGATGACGCTGAGCAGGCCGCTGGTCTCCGCGACACCCCGAAACCGCGCCCAGAAGTGCGCCGGCTGGTAGTCGGTCAGGCGTAGGTCGTGCACGCCGATCGCGATGCGGTTGGGCTCGAGTTCTCTACCCAGGCGATCGACGACCATCAGTGCGGGGCCGAGGCGCGCTGGCCGCGGATCCGGGCTCGTCTGAGCCGAGCCAGGCCAGCTCCAACGCGTGGGAGAGCACCCACTCGCTCTTTTGAGCGCTATCCGTCGCCAGGCGGCATCCATCGCACGTGGCTGCCGCAGTGGTCGTGCGCCGCAGCTTGTCGGACTGGACGAGCCGGTTCCGGGTGCCTCGCTTTCCCTGCACGTGGGATACGCCGTCTGGAGCAGCCCGCCGAGCAAGTTTGGATGTGGGTGACCGCGCCGGCACGAGCGTGCCTTACAGGCAGTGGGAACTCCTGGTGCACATCGATGGGCTGCTCCCGAGATCTCGTCGATGAAGACTGAGATCTCGCGCTTGTGGCTGATCCTGGCGATTTGCTCCAGGTCGCAGCCAACTCGTGTGTATGCTGGGCTGGCAAGCACGTGAGCGGAAACGGGTCGCCTCGGCCTGAGGTCGGTGGGAGCCCGGGCGGGGCGAGGCGCTTTAGGGACGAGGACGGGACGGACATGCGAGCGGTCGTCTTCCGATCGTTCGGGGGGCCCGAGGTGCTCCAGCTAGCGGAGGTGCCCATGCCTCGCCCCGGCCCTCGCGATGTCATCGTGCGCGTGGCTGCGACGACGGTGAACCGACTCGACCTCGAGTTCCGCCAGACCGGCTTTGGGTTCGCGGGAGCTGATTTTCCCTTCCCACATGTCGGCGGAGCTGACGCCACCGGCCTGGTCAGCGACGTCGGCAGCGACGTCACCGAGATCGTGCTGGGCGCCCGGGTAGTCGTCTACCCCTTCATCACCTGTGGGCACTGCGACCCTTGCCGGAACCGCTGGGCAGAGAACACGTGCTGGTCGTACCAGGTACTCGGCGTGCAGTGCTGGGGTGGCTACGCGGAGTATGTGCGGGTCCCGGCCGAGAACGTCGTTCCCTTACCGGCCTCAGTGCCGTTCCCGCTCGCGGCCTGCCTGCCGATCTCGTATGTCACCGCCTGGCACGGGCTGGTCAACCGGACGCAGGTGGGGCCTGGTGACCGCGTGCTGGTGATGGGCGGGACGAGTGCCACCAGTCTCGCAGCGGTGCAGATCGCAAGGCTCCGCGGGGCACGTGTCGTCGCTGTCGGCAGAACAGACTGGAAGCTCCAGCAGCTCCTGGAACTCGGAGCAGACGGCGTTGTGCGGCTTGGTGAGAACGGCTGGCCCCGCAAGGCGCGCGACGCGCTCGGCGGACGCGGTGCCACGGTCCTCTTCGATACGCTGGGCGCGGCAACCTGGGCGCAGGTGCATGAGCTGATCGACCGCGGCGCACGCGTGGCTGTCTGCGGCCGCACGACCGGCTCCGAGCTGCAGGCGAACCTGCTCTGGCTCTACCGGAACGTGACGACAGTTGCCTTCTACCTTTCCGGCCAGTGACGCGACTTGGCGGAGCTGATCGCCTGCGTGGAACGTGGTCTGCTGCATCCGGTCGTCCATCGCGAGTACCCGCTGGAGCAGCTCACGGCGGCCCAGCGGGAAGTCGCCGCGGGCACAGTGCTCGGCAAGGTCGTCGTGAGACCCTGGCGCGAGGAGACGGAGGTGCCCAGTGACGCTGATGAGCCTCGATCACGTGGTCATCCGGGTGCGTGACCTGGAGGATGCCCTACGCTGGTACCGGGATATTCTCGGGCTGATGGTTCTCGAGGAACGTGACGGGGCAGCCTTTCTGGACTGTGGCGGCGATGCCCACATCGACCTCGGCCTCATCGCTGGCGGTGTCGGGCTCGACCACGCGGCGTTCGCGGTGCCCGGTGAAGCGATGCTGGTGGCGACCCACCAGCGGTTCACCGAGCGTGGTGTGCACTGCAGCGCGATCGAGCACGTTCCCGAGTCCGGTATCGCTGCTGCATTCCGGGTCGCGCTACCCACCAGCCATACCTTCGAGATCGTGACGCGCGACGGGACGACCGGCTATCCGCACCCAACCAGGTGGCAGACCGCTGCCGTGCACGCCCCGACCGATCTCAGCCACGTGACCTTGATGGTCGACGACGTACGAGCAGCGGTCGAGTTCCTGCGCGACCAGCTCGATTTCGCCGTCTCCGATATCGTCCAGCCTACGGTGGAGTCCCCTTGGGTCTTCGCCTTCACTCGGGTCGGCGAGAACCACCATGATGTGGCACTGGCGCTCGGCGAGGGTGGCGGCAAGCTCCCCCACGTCGCGTTTCAGGTCAACAGGGTTGGCGAGATTGTCCACTTCGCCGATCGGCTCGGCCGCTTCGGCTGGAAGATCGAGGCGGGCAACGGGCGGCACGGGCCGGGCGGCAATACGTTCCTCTACGTCCGAGACCCTTTTGGCAACCGCGTGGAGATCACTGCTGACGTCGCTCATGTGCCAAACCGCTCCGAGCCGCCGACTGTCTGGACAGGTGACCTCTCGGCGATTTTCAATGTCTGGACGGAGGAGCCGCCGCCGGCGAGCTTCGCCGAGGGGACGTAGGTCTTCTGAAAGGACAGTGGGCGATGCGACTGGTGACCTACCGCTACCGGGGGTGGTCGAGTGTGGGAGCACTCGACGACGAGACGGTGATCGATCTCCCGAAGGCATGTGCTGAGCTGTTGCGGCGGCGCGGTGTCGCCGATGCTGAGGGGCGGGCACTGGCCGAGTGCCCACCGGATCTCGTCGAGTTGCTTCGACGTGACGGGCTGGCACGGGCGAGCGAGGCGGTCGCTGCCGCGCGGGAGCTGCTGGCCCGCGATCGCCAGGCGGCCGAGGCAGCGGGCCTGGCTCTGTCGGCCAGTGACCCGCACCTACGGCTGCTCCCCCCGGTGCTCCGGCCGGACAAGATCATCTGCCTGGGCCTCAACTACGCCGACCACGCTGCTGAGAGCGGTGCGGCCATTCCCGAGTATCCAGAGCTGTTCAACAAGTTCCCCAGCTCGCTCCTCGGCCCAGGCGAGCCGATCGTCCTGCCGCGGGTCAGCCAGCAGGTCGACTACGAGGCAGAGCTCGCCATCGTGATCGGTCGGCCCGGGCGCTACCTGGAGGAGTCGCGCGCCCTCGAGCACGTCGCGGGCTACACCATCCTCAACGACATCAGCATGCGCGACTTCCAGTTCCGGGGCCGCCAGTGGATGCAGGGCAAGACGTTCGATCGCTCGACCCCACTCGGCCCTTGGGTGGTGACCGCCGATGAGATTCCTGATCCGCAGGCGCTGCAGATCTCTTGCGAGGTCAACGGTGAACGCCTGCAGCACTCGAACACACGCGAGATGATTTTCGGCGTCGCCCGGGTGGTCGCGTACATCTCCCAGATCGTCGCCCTGCAGCCTGGCGACGTGATCGCCACCGGCACGCCGGCCGGCGTGGGCTTCGCCCGCAAGCCACCCCGCTTCCTCCAACCCGGCGACGTGGTGCGAGTGACGATCGAGCGGATTGGTACGCTTGAGAACCCGGTCGTGGCTGAGGCCTAGGGCGGGCACGACGCGCTGTTGGCATTTCCAGGCCGGTCACCACGGACTGCCCGAGAGCACTGTGGGTCGGGTGCTCTGTCTGAGGTGCGGGGAGGAGAGGCGCCCGCGGTCGTAGCCGACGAGGGCCCTCCGGCGTCTCCCTTCCGCGCAGGGAGGAGGGTGGGGACAACCACCGGCTCCAGCGTCTCGGTCGCATCTCCCTCACGCGAGGGAGCAACGACTAGCTCGATCCCAGCTCGATCGCCGTGACGCTGTCCTGGAGCACGGGCGCGGAGACCACGTGGTAGCGTTCCAGGATTGCCCGGGCGTGCGCCTGGACGTCCTCGCGCAGCTTGTCCGGCCGCACGACGTCGACCGCCCCACCGTAGCTCAGAACCCAGCGAGTGAAATCGGGGGTCACTGGCAGCATGACCGAGAAGCGCAGGCGCCCATCTGGCAGCCACTCGATCCGCTGCGAATGGTGCCACTGCTCCTCGGCCAGCCAGTGTGCGGCTGGCGGGGAGAAGAGGAGTTCCACCTCCTCGGCCGGCTGGCTACTGGACTCGAACATACCCCAGCTCCGCATCAGGAACTCGCCCAGGTCGAAGTCCTGCCGGCGCTTGAAGGGTGTGCGAGTCACACGCAGCTGCTTCATCCGGTCGACCTTGAATGTCCGCCAGGCTCGGCGGGTGTGGCACCAGCCGATCAGGTACCAGCCCCGCAGGTACGGCACCAGCGCATACGGGTCGACCAGTCGCTCGTACACGGTGCTCCTGCCCGCAGGTGAGCGGTAATCCATCTGGACTACCCACCCGTGGGCGATGGCAGAGGCGAGTTGCTTGAGCACCTGCTCGCGGTGCTGCGCGGCTGGTGCGCTGGGAAGCGGAAACTGGCTGGGCTCGAACATCCCCCGCAGCTGCTGGGGCAGTACCGTGTACAGGCGCTCGATCGCCGAGGCCAGTTTGTCTTGAGGGACACCCGGGCTCCGACTGCCGGCCAGCGCAGCGAGGAGCAAGGCCAGTAGCTCGAGCGTCTCGAACTGCACTGAAGGGAGCGACGGCAGCGAGGCGATGCGGTAGCCCTCTCCCGTCGAGACGATCTCTAGGTTGAGCGCCCGTCGCAGCACCTGGAGGTCAGCGGTGATCTGACGCTCGCTGACCTCGTAGCGCTGGGCCAGCTCGCGCCGTCGCAACCGTTGGTGGCTGAGCACGACCAGCATGTCGACGAGACGGGCTACCCGCTGGAGTTCGGGTTCGCGCCTCGCCATCCCCGTCCTCCCTCCGCTGGACGAGTGAAGTATAAGCGCACTCCCATCGGCTGAGTAGCCCTGAGCGCCAGCGGTACAGGACTGCGCCGGCGCTCATCAGGACGTGATCGGTCATCGGGCGGTTGCCGGCACTGCTATAGTTGGCGAGGTGGATCCTGTGATTCTTCAACTGCGCGTGCCCTCGCACACGGACGGGTGTCGCAGTCGCCGGTTGGGGGCCGCGCTGGTTGAAGCCGACCGAGTACCGATGGGGACACGGAAAGCACACGCGAGTACCCAGATAGAGTCGGGTGCGCGAGCATCGCTCCGCCCGCGGGTGCAGATCCTCGGCCTGCCGGTGCATGACCTCACTCTGCCGGAACTGGTTGACCGCATCCGGCTCTGGGTGCGGGCTGAGCCTGATCGCCTGCACCAGATCGTGACCCTCAACCCGGAAATGGTGATGGCAGCCCGGCGCCTTCCCGCCTTCCGGGCCGTCGTTGAACAGGCTGCGGTAGTCACGGCTGACGGTGTCGGAATCGTGCTGGCTGCTCGCCTGCTCGGCCGACCGCTCCGTGGTCGGGTCACTGGCATCGACCTCGTGGAGACGCTCACAGCGGCTGGTGATCCGGCGCTCGCGTTCTTCCTGCTCGGAGCTGCGCCGGGTGTTGCCGAGCGGGCTGCTCGGCATCTGCAGGCACGGTATCCTGGGTGCCGGATCGTGGGCGCCTGGGCTGGTTCGCCAGGACCGGAGGAAAGCGGTGAGGCACTGGCCCGGATCGCCGCGGCTCGTCCACCGGTCTTGCTCGTGGCCTATGGGGCCCCGGTGCAGGAGCTCTGGGTCGCGCGGTACCGGAGAGAGCTGGAGCACGCTGGTGTGGTGGTCGCAGTCGGCGTGGGAGGCGCGTTCGATTATCTGGCCGGCGTGGTGCCACGTGCACCGGGCCTGCTGCGGCGTTTGGGCCTGGAGTGGCTGTACCGGCTGATCCGGCAGCCGTGGCGCTGGCGCCGGCAGCTCGCCCTGCCGCAGTTCGCCGGCCTGGTGCTGCGTGAGTGGGCCGCCGGGCGATCCCGGCCTCGGGGATAGGGGTGCGCGGTGGTGTGGTCGGATATCAGCGAGCAGCCGTGCTCTTCCCATCCGAAGGTGCTTACCCGATTGCGGTGCAGCAAGTGTGGCACGCCCATCTGTCCACGCTGCGCCGTGGAGACACCGGTTGGGTTCCGTTGCGCAACGTGCGCTCAGGTGCGGGGGCTCCCGACTTACGAGACGAGCCCGGGCATCCTGGCTCGCAGCCTCCTGGCCGGTCTGCTCGTCGCCACGGGGGTCGGTGTCCTCTGGGGCTATCTTCCGGATTGGGGCTTTTACCTCTCGCTGGCACTCGGTTTCGGAGTGGCCGAGAGCATGGCCTGGGCGGCCAACTACAAGCGAGGGCGAGAGCTTCAGTTCCTTGCGTTCGCCTGTGTGCTCTTCGGCATCGTCCTCTCTCGCGCAGTGCTGGCCCAGCGGCTGCCAGGTCTTGGGCTTGACGACCTGCTCGACCGGGCCACCGATCCGCAGGTCATCGCCGCCTTCCGGCTCCGGCTGATCCCTGATCTGCTCTTTCTGGCCCTCGCCATGATCATCCCCTACGTCCGATTCCGGTGAGCATCGATGGCGTGGCAACGCGACCTTCTGACGCTGCTCGATGCAATCCCGGGACGGGCGCTTCTCGTCGTCGGAGACCTCTGCCTCGATGTCTATCTCTTCGGCGAGCCGGTGCGGCTTTCGCGGGAAGCGCCGATCCTGGTACTGGAAGAGCGCCGGCAGGATGCGCGACCCGGCGGGGGTGCCGCCCCGGCCCTGGCAGTGTCAGCCCTGGGTGCATCAGTCTGGCAAGCCGGCGTCATCGGCGACGACGAAGCAGGCCGGCGGCTGCGCCAGCTGTTGGTCGAAGGGCGTGTCGATCCGGTCGGTCTCGTGATCGATCCGGAGCGGCCGACGACAACCAAGACCCGGATCGTTGCCGAGGGCCCGTACAACGTGTTTCCCCAGCAGATCGTGCGGGTCGACCGGCAAGATCGCCGGCCAGTCGCGCCACTGATTGCCCGGCGGCTCGCCGAGGTGATTGCGACCTACGGCCCGCGGGCTGAAGCCATCCTCCTCTCCGACTACCGGAGCGGTGTGCTGGTGCCGGAGGTGGTCGAAGCGGCGCGTCGTGCAGGCCGGCTGGTTGCGGTCGACTCGCAGGGGGCACTCGCGAGCTTCCGTGGGTGCACGCTGGTCAAGTGCAACCGGGCGGAGGCCGAGGCGTACCTGGG
>Ga0197142_1001558_pt1 | contig 20872 bp, 19 predicted proteins | sample GBS60_MetaG_FD_148614 | JGI IMG/M metagenome (GOLD analysis project Ga0197142, IMG submission 148614) | Sediment microbial communities from Great Boiling Springs, Gerlach, Nevada, United States - GBS 60_MetaG | ecosystem: Environmental > Aquatic > Thermal springs > Hot (42-90C) > Sediment... | reverse complement strand
CGTCAGGGCCTTCCGGGCCTGCGCGGTGAGCCGGGGCACGCCGAGCTACTCCTCAGAGTGAGTGAACGCTCGCTCAGTATAAAAAGGGGCGCCACCCCCGTCAAGAGGCACGAGCTGGTCGGCCGCTTGCTCGGCGTGATCCTCGGCATCTCTGGGAGCTCCGCCATCAGGAGATGGGCCGGGTGGGCCACGCTGAGTTCCGCATCAACGAGTGAACAACCCCACAGGATCTTGCAAGGAGCCGTCGAGGGGAATCAGGATGCGTTGCTTCCTCACACAGGGCAGCGCGGACTCACGACAGGAGGCTTGCTCGTGCCCGTCCCCCTCCTGGCTGCCGCCTGTGGGCGTCCGCCTGCGACGAACGTCCCCTCTCCCGAAACGCCAGCCCCCTTGCCCTCCTAGACCACCCCAAAAATCGCTGCGCGATTTTTGGGGACCCCGGTCCCTTTCCCAGGGGGCTTTTCCGGGACACGCTCGTAGCCCTCACCTCCCTCGCCTCAGCCGACACCTCCCAACCGGAACGTCGCGGGGCGGAGGGAGTGCCCGTGGATTGCAGTGGTCCTCGACAACAGCACCCCCGCACGCCCGCAATCCGGCGTCAGCCTGGCGTCCGTCGTGTACGAGTTCCCCACAGAGGGGATGATCACGAGGTTGCTGGCCTTCTTCTGTGAACAGGCCCCGCGGACGGTCGGCTCGGCGCGCAGCTTGCACACCTACGTGCTGCAGGTCGCGCGGGAGTACAACACGGTGGTTGTGCCCTCTGGAGGGAGCAAGAGCGCCCTCGCGGCCATCCGGAGCGGTGCGGGTCCTACGGTCAACGAACTCTGCCGACCCAAGCCCTTCTGGAGGGTGCGTGGCCGTCCCAGGCCCCACAACCGATACGCCTCCAATCCCGGCCCTGCGCCCGTACCCCCGAAAGCGACGAAAGCTCCCGTAGGGCACTAAAAGACCGCCCCGCCTCCCCCACGCCACAGCCCGTATCTATGGAGATCCCCTATGCTATGCTGTAGGCTACCACCTCCGGTTCGACTACAACCGGACGCAGTTCACGGACCTGCAAGGGCATCCCCTCAAGCTCCCGCCGGCCATTGCGTGGGTGAGCGCTGTCCCGCACACCCAGAGCATCACAATCCACACGCCAGGAGGGCTCTCACTGCCTGAGCCTGGGCACGGAGATCTCTACTCTCGTGTATCCCTGGGGGAGCGCGAATGCGGTCCCTGGAAGGGGCTGCGTGGAGACCTTCTCCAGGATCATCGTCCCCGATTCCCTATCCTCCTCGATCGCAGCAGCTTTCACCACGATGGGGAAGGCAAAGCCTAGGTCGATGTACCTCTCGGCCCTAGGCTGGATGAGGAGATCGCCACCCCCGAGAGCTGCGGGAAGGCCCACCGTCTTCAGGATTTCCAAGGAAAATTCTGTGAATGAGCTGAGCACCCTGAAGTCCTCTGGGTTGAGGCCGAGCGCCCTCCCATCGCCGAACCAGAACCGGCACGTTACCCATCTGGCCCCTTGAAGGGACTTGCACCCGTCCACGACCTTTGCCGGGACTTTCCGTACTGTCTCGGTGCCCACGACCCGTGGGCCCTCGCAAAGATCCCGGGGGAGTTCCCCGAGCCTGGTGAACCCTGGGGGAGTCATCGCCCGCTCCATCTGCTCCCGTACCGGCGGAGGGAGCTGAGAGAGTTGCGCTTCCATCTGTTCCCGGATTTGGCGGATCTGGCGCAGCAAATCCTCCCCGATCTCCAGATACGACCGTCTAGTATGGTCCACGATCCACATCTTCCGTGCACCCTCGTCGTATAAGATCGTTGCAGAACCCCCGCTTGCCTCTATGTCCACGCGCATCCGCCCCGGTGCAAAAGAGAAGGAAGCCCGGCTCACCCCACTCCCGGGGGACCAGCGGTATTCCAGGAGCGCGTCGCCGAGCGCAACGTTTCCCGCGCCCAGCACCAGCAGAACGGCCAGCGGCACCGTGACTGTCTTCAACCTCTTCCTCATTCCTTCACCCCCAGGGGGTTCCCCCTTCCGGGCAGACCCGCCCACGCTCCAGGAGTTCCCGCAGGATCCTGCTGCACTCGCGGACGACAATCTGGAGGTGTTCGGGAGCTGCTTCCTCCATGGGATCCTGGGTGCGCACCGAGTATCCCCGATAGTCGATCCGATAGCTATATCCATCGTACACGGGACGCTCTAGCAGATCTTCTGGCTGCAGGCGGGGGAAGTCGGCCAGCTCCAGCGCCCTTTGGAGATCCCGCAGGCGCCTGGGTTCCAGGCGGGCGCAGAAAGACTCCTGTTCCCTGCGCCCAGTCCTGCGTTCGGCTCGGGCGAACCCGCCTTCGAACACCACCAGCCGCTCCTGAACGCCAGCAACACCTCCGCCTCTGTGGAAATCCACAAGGATCCTCGAACCATCAGTTGACGGCAAGACTGCAATGAGCAAGGGGATGACGGCCAGAGGGAGTCGGCCCCGCACCCCATTCACCTCACCGCTTGGGCTTGAACTGGAAGCGCACCACCTGGCGGGCCTCGTTCCCGGCTCGGTCCCTGACGCTCAGTTGGAGGACGTTTTCTCCCTCCCTGAGCAGCTCCTTCCCCAGCTGCCCCCTGGCGCGACCCACACCTCTGTCGACGCGGTCAGAGACATCCCGCCCGTTGATCAGGACCTTCACCCCCTCCTGGTCCACCCCGCTCACGACAGCACGATCCTGATAGCGGAAGGAGACGCTCACGGTCTCCCCGCTCACGGTGGAGCCCGGTCGAGGGGCGTCCACCCACAGGGAAGGCGGGGTCTCGTCGGGCAGGAAGGCGAGGGCCAAGGGGACATCGCCCGTTCCGAGGGTGAAGACCACGACCTCCCCCGTCTCGTTCAAGTCCGCGGCCTCCCCCGGGGTGACCCCGGCGCTCACCTCAAACACCCGTTTGGTGGAGAGGTCGAACACGTAGATCCCCATCTTGCCTCGGTACTGGCCCACGTAGAGCAAGCGCCGACCGTCCCCGCTCAGCTTCAAGGGACGGTCACCGCGGGCGACCACGCCCTCCAAGGTCATCACCGGAGTCCCTCTCTCCGCCTCCAGGACCTTCACCACCTGCCCCCTGCCGTCCGTCCGCACGATATAGGCGATGCGGCGTCCCTCCGCGTCCGCGGTGAGCGACTTCCTTCCGATTTCCCCCCGTTCCCGGGTCACCTGCCTGGCATCCGTCCCATCGAGGCTGACGAGCCATACCTGACCGCCCTTCATATACAGCACTCCACGGCGTGTCAGCACCACCGGCGACAAGCCGTCTGCCCGCACGAGGACACGCAGCCCTGTTCCGTCGGCCCGGACGATTCCCAAGTATCCCGCATACGACCGCCGGTAGACGACGAGGCTCCCATCCTCGCTGACGGCCGGTTCCTCAGCACTGTAGGCCCCCTCCTCCTTCAGCAGGAGACGGGTTAACCTTCGCAGGCCGGTCCCCTCACTACGCACGACACAGATCTCCCTTTCTGCCATCTGTTTCGGGCCGCCCGGCTTGACATCGCAGGCGAAAGCGATCGACCGCATCTGCCGGTCGAAGGCATAATAAGGCCCGCTGACTCCTTTGATCTCCGGCGGAGCCCCGGAAACATCTCCAGGAATCTTCATCTCCCTGGTCTTCTCCAGCTGCAGATAGACAGAGGCAAAGGAGAATGTGCTCAAACCAGGCATGAACAGGATCTTGTCCCCGAACGGGGTGACCCTCGGCCCGGCTACGTACCCCCGATGATGGGGATACTCCACGGTGAACATCTCGTCGCTCCGGTGCAGGACGGTGACGCGGTTCGGGTCAAAGGGCACGGAAATCTTCGGCGCGACCCGGTGGTAGACCACCTGCTCCGCGCCACCGTACGGTGCAAACATCAGCAGGAGTGCCATTGTCACCACAAGAAACGGGAAGTTCCTGTGAATTCTCCGGCGCATTGGGCTTCACCCCCTCATTGCGTCCTCCGAAAGAGCTCCAGGCTCCCGCTCTGCCGGATCACCAGCAGGTACCTCCAGTCCTCGGTGAACAGCGCAGGGGGGTAGATGAACCGGAAGCCGGAAGAAATGGATGCGAGCATCGGCCCCGGCTCAGCGCCGATCCTCTGCACCACCCGTCGGTCGCGGACGTCCCAGAAGAACAGCGTCGCCCAGCCCCCCGGGCGTTCCCTCCCATAGAGGGCTGCGGCGTACCGCCCGTCGGGCGAAACGCCTGCGACCTTCTCGAAGCGGAAGTCGTCCGAAGTCGACCGGACGTACTGATCCAGCACGGCGAAGGTGCGGGGATCCACGACGGCAAAGCCGCGCTCGCTCGCCACGTAGAGGAGGAACCCGTCCCGCGGGAACTCCAGTCCGTAGATGACACGCCCTATCGTACGCAGCGTTCGACGATCCGGCTCTGAGGAGGAGCCATCCCGGTGGCAGATCTTGAGAAAGTCCACCCCGCCGACCGCAAGCTGCCCCTCGTCGGAAATGGTGACGGCGCGGATGTCCCGGAAAGGCCCGCATCGCCCTTCTTCCCGGAGACCCCCCATCGCGTATAGGGAGATGGCGGTCCCCTTCCCGCCCTGCCTCCTGGCCACGTACAGGAGCCGGCCGTTGCGGGACCAGCCAAGGGGCGATCGGCCTTGGATCCGAGCCACATGCACGAGCGCGCCGCCTTTGAGCTCGAAGAGTGTGAAGGCTTCCTCCGCAGTCTCCAGTGCCACGTATCGTCCGTCGGGGGAGGTCCGAAGGTTCAGGGCATCGATGGGCATCCGCATCCATTCCTCGACACCATAAAGCTTGGCCACGTCCACACGCAGGAGGTCGCTCCCCCTGTGATCCCGACCCCACACCCTCAGCCCAGCTTCCTCCACCACAGGCTGATTGATGAAGTGCCGGCGGGCGAGGGGAAGGGCGAGGTTCAACGCCAGGCGCATCAGCATGGGGATGCCACGTGCAGCGGCGGAGAAAAAGGGTTGCATTCGCTGGATGATGGGCGGCTGCTTGGAGATCTCGTCTTCGAGCTTGCGCGCCAGCTCCTCGCTCTTCTGCTCGATCTTTGGCAGGCCCTCCTGCTCCGCGCGCCTGCGGAACTCCTCCCACTGCTTGTCAAACCACTCCGCGCGTCGAGCTTTCTCCCCTTCCGTAGGCGGGCGAGTCCTCTCCCAATAGTACGCGATCTCTCCCCCCGGGAGCAAAGCTGCTGTAGGGATACGACCATGCGCCTCTCGGATTGTTCCGACGCTGTCGAACAGGGCTCTACCCCCCGGCGGTCCTCCTCCTGCAGGGAAGGAGACCACGGAGAGGAGGGCGAACGCCAAAGGGACTGCACACAAACGGTGCCGGAGCACCCGTACACGGATCATTCCGGCAGGCACCCCTCTCTGCAGCACCGGGTTGTGATGATTCGCCATTTCTTTGAGCAAATCCTCCTGGAGGCTGTCCCGGTGAGGAGGGGGTAGTCCTTTTTCGGCAGAGGACTCGACCGGCGAACCGATTGAGGCTCCAGGCACGAGCCTCAGTGCCGGAAGGGTCAGCGGATGCCCAGGACCTGGTCGCTGGGCCGCACCACGGGGTGCCCCCGCCGGTCCGTCCCCTCAAACACCAGCAAGGCGAAGTAGTCCTCCACCAGCTTGTGGCGCGGCTCCCGGGAAGCCACCAGGGTGCCTACCCCCACCACCTCCGCGCGGAACTCCCGCATGAGGTCCACCACACCCCGGGCCGTCCCCCCGCCCCGCACGAAGTCGTCGATGAACAGCACCCGCTGGCCTTCCCGGACCGCCCGGAGGGGCAGGGTCATCTGCTGCAGCATCCGGGACGAACCCGAGACGTAGTTCACCGTCACCGCGGGCCCTTCCGTGACACGCCCCGCCCGGCGGATGGTGATCATGGGCACGTGGAAAGCCCGCGCGGTCATGAAGGCGATGGGAATGCCCTTCACCTCCATGGCCAGGACCGCGTCCGGGCGGCGGTCCGCGAAGTACGTGGCGAGGGCTTCGCCCACCTCCTCCACCACCGCGGGGGTGGACAGGAGGTCGGAGGTATACAGGAACCCGCCGGGCAGCACGCGCCCGGGGCTCGAGAGCTTCGCCGCCAGCTCCTCCGCCAGCTTGCGGATGCGGGCCGGGTCCCGGTGAGGCACGAAACGGACCCCTCCCGCGGACCCGCTCAGGGTCTCGATGCGGCCCAGCCCGAAGCGCTCGAACACGCGCCGGAGGCTGGCCACGTCCTCGCTCACGGTACTCTTGGCCGCTCCCAGGGCCTCCACGAAGGTGCTGAGCCGGTGCACCCGGTACGGCTGCGCCTGCAGCGCGTGGGCAATGGCGATCATGCGCTCTCCCCGCCGCAGACGGTCTGCCCGGCCCCTGCCCGAACGCGTCCGACGGCCCGACTCCCTCACGGACCCCACTCCGCCCCCGAGGACTTCCGGGAAAGCACGCCGCCCCTCGCCCCGATCATCCCTGCGTGAGCGCACGCTCCGCCACCTCAAGGTTCTCCGGTTTGCCCACGTCCACGTCCAGGGCCACCTCCGGGTCCGGGCAGATCACCGCCGCGCCCCGCAGCCCCGTGAGCTCCCAGACCCGCCGTTCCACGTCCGCCATGGACAGCCTGCCCGTCAGGTACTTCACCACGGTGCCGGCCCCGAACAGGGTAGCGAGCCGGGCTGGGTTCTTGCGGGCGTCCACCGCCTGCTCCAACAGCGGGCGCACCCGCTCCAGCACCCACGGCTTCAGGAGCAACAGACTACCGCCCGTGAAGGCGCCCTCCCGCACCCGCACGAACGTCTTGCGGGCACCGGGGAACCGCGCCTGCAGGTCCTCCTGCCGCACGACTCCATAGTAGAAGTCCGCCTCCCGGGCCTCGCACGCCTCCAGAAACCCCGCCACGGCGTGGGAGGACAGCAAGGGCAGGTCCGCGGCGCACGCCAGCACCCACGCCGCGCCGTCCAGCGCGCGCAGGGCGGCTTCTACGTTGGCCAGCAGGTCCTTCCGGTCTGGGATCACCTGGTGGCACAGGCGGGCCACGGCTTCCGGGACCTCCGGGGGAGCCACCAGGACCACCCGCCGGACCGCAGGGGTGGCCCGCAAGGCCTCTACCACCCGCTGGACCAGGGGCTTGCCCGCCACCGGGAGAAAAGCTTTGTTGGCGACCCCCGCTGGCAGGCCGGGCTCCCGCTCGCCCCCGGCCAGGACCGCCGCGTCCACGGACTCGAACCGGACCACCCCGGTCACCGCCCCAGCTCGGCGAAGGTGCGGGTGAGGAACACCTGCCCGTCTGCCTCCGCCTGCAGGGCTTCGTACGCCGCGCGAGCTTCCGCCTCCCCTGCAAACAGGCCGTAGACCGCGGGCCCGGTCCCCGTCATGCTGGCGCCCAGGGCTCCCGCGTCCAGCAGGCGGCGTTTGAGCTCCGCCACCCTGGGATAGCGGCCGCACACGAGGGGCTCGAACACGTTGCACAGCTCCCGGGCCACGGTCCCTACGTCCTCCGCCCGCAGGGCTTCCACGAGCCGCTGGGTGTTGGGCCTGCGGGGGACCTGCTCCAGGTCCAGGTGGGCGTAGGCCCAGGCGGTGGAGACCTCTGCCTCCGGACACGCCACCACCACCCAGGTGGTGGGGAGCGTGGGCAGGTAGCGCAGCCGCTCCCCGCGCCCCGTGGCCAAGGCGGCCCCACCCACCAGGAAGAAGGGCACGTCGGAGCCCACCTGGCCGGCCAGGTCCAAGAGCTGGGCGTGGTCCAACCGCAGCTTCCACATCTGCGCCAACCCCAGCAGGGTCACCGCGGCGTCCGAGGAGCCTCCCCCCAGGCCCGAGGCGGGCGGGATGCGCTTGCGGATTTCGATCTCTACCCCCCGGTCCGTACCCGCGGCTTCCCGCAACAGCTGCGCGGTACGGAAGACCAGGTTCTGCTCGTCGGAGGGGACGCGGCGGTGGTCGCACACCACCCGGATCCCGGTCTCCGCCTCCCGCAGGACCACCGTGTCGTGCAGCTCGAGAGTGTGCAGGACCGTCTCCACCTCGTGGTAGCCGTCGGGCCGGCGGCCCAGGACGTCCAGGGTGAGGTTCACCTTCGCGTACGCGTGCAACCGCAGTTCCTTCACCGCACACCACCCCTTCGCACAAACGGAGGCGGCTTCCGGGTCCGCCGGACGCCGGAAGCCGCCCCGTGCCCACCGCCTGCCACCCGCGGCGGCTCGCTGGTCAAGCCCCCTCCTCCGTGGTGCCGCGCACCACCTCTGGGTTTCCCCACGCGCCGCGGAGATTCCTCCCGAACGGGTGCTCGTGCGCCTGCGCACCGGGCCCTTTTGCGCTATGCTATAAAGCCGTGCAGACCACGCCGACAGAACCCCTCCTACCCGCCTCCGAGGTGCCCCGCAGGTCCCGGGCAGTACGGCTCCTGCGGTGGGCAGTGCCCGCCCTGTTCGGCCTGTTCGCAGCCTTCCTCCTGGGCTCCCTGGGCGTCACCCTGGCCCGGACGGGGTGGGCCACCCGGGACGGCCGTACGGCCTTTCCCCTCCACCTCCGGCAGCGGGTCAACGTGCTGGTGATCGGGGTGGACCTGACCTTCAACAACCGGCGCCAGGTGGTGAACGTCGCGCGTTCGGACGCCCTCCTCCTGGCCAGCTTCGACCCCGCCACCCGGACGGCCAGCTTCCTGTCCATCCCCCGGGACACCCGGGCGGCCATCCCAGGCCACCGCGGCTGGTGGAAGATCAACGCCGCTTACGCGTTGGGCGGACCTCCTCTTACCATCCGGACGGTGGAGCAGCTTTTGGGGGTCCCGGTCCACCGCTACGTCAAGCTGGGCCCCCACTCCTTCGCCCGCCTGGTGGACGCGGTGGGAGGGGTGTGGGTGGAGGTAGAACGCGATCTGAAGTACGAGGACTGGTGGGCGGGCCTGCGGATCGACCTGAAGAAGGGCCGGCAGCTGCTCTCGGGGGAACAGGCCATGGGCTACGCCCGGTTCCGCCACGACCCGCTGGGAGACATCAGCCGCACCCAGCGCCAGCAGAAGGTGGTGCAGGCCCTCTTCCACCGACTGAAGGAACCCCAGACGTGGCTGCGGGCCCCGCAGATCCTGCGCGCTGTGCAAGAGAACACAGAGACCAACCTGACGCCTCACGAGGTGGCGACCCTGGGGTGGTTCCTGAGCCGCCTGCGGCCGGAACAGGTCCGCACGGAGATCCTGCCCGGCCACTTCGCACCGCTGTTCTGGGAGCCGGAGCCCGGCCGGGTGCGGGCGTTGGTGCTGGAGCTCTTCTACGGCCTGCGGCAGGAGCAGGTGGCGCAGACCACGGTGGAGGTCCGCAACGCCAGCGGCGTCCCAGGTACTGGCCTGCAGGCGGCCCAGCGGCTCCGGCAGATGGGGTTCCAAGTCGTGCGGGTGGACGCGGAACCGGAGGCCCAGGCCTCCACCGCGGTGATCTCCACCCGAGGGGACAGGACCCTGGCCGGGGCCGTGCGGGAGATGCTCGGCGTGGGCGCCACCGCCAGCCGGGCCGTTCCGGAGGCCCCGGTAGACCTGGTGGTGCGGGTGGGAGCGGACTACGCCCGGCGCCTGCGCCTGCTCTCCGGAAGCCCCGCCCCTTCCCCTTAGCCTGCGGGACGAGCCCCCAGCCTGCCCAAGCGCCACGGGTGGGTAAGCTCGTTTGTTCCGTCAGCCGCGGGCGCTGCGCAGGGCCTGCACGCTCCGGGCCACCGCAGCGAACTCGTCCACCGTCAGGGTTTCTCCCCGGCGGCGCAGGTCCACCCCTGCCCGGCGCGCTGCCTCCCGCAAGTCCTCCGGCGCCGCTAGGCCTGCCCAGGCCCGCTGGAGCTGCTTCCGACGCTGTCCGAAGGCCGCCTTGGCCAGGGCGCGGAACAACCCGTAGTCCACGCCCTCGGGCCGAGGCCGCGGGGTCAGCACCACCACCGCGGAGGACACCTTGGGAGGTGGTACGAAAGCGCTGGGAGGGACCCGTAGGGCCAGGCGGGCGTCCGCGTGGAACCGCACCAGCACCGTCAGCAAGCCGTACTCCGCGGTGGCCGGGCGCGCCACGAGCCGACGGGCCACCTCCTCCTGCACCGTGACCACCAGGCGCTTCAAGTCTGAGACCTCCTCCAGCAGCCGGACCAACAGAGGGGAGGCGATCCCATAGGGCAGGTTGGCCACCACCTTGCGTCTGAAGCCCGCGGGAAACAGAGTGGGAAGGTCCAGGCGGAGAACGTCGGCCTGGATCACCCGCACCCGCGGCTGGTCCTGCACCGCCTGCTGCAGAAGTCCCGCCAGGCGGGGGTCCACCTCCACCGCCACCACCACCCCCGCCCGCGCTGCCAGCCGCACGGTGAGCAGGCCGGTGCCCGCACCCACCTCCAGGACCGCGTCCTCGGGACCCAGCTCCCCGAGCTCCGCGATGCGCGCCAGGTACCGGGAGCTGGCCAAGAAGTGCTGGCCCAAGGACCGCCGGGGGCGGATGCCGTGGCTTTTGAGCAAGCGCCACAGTTCCGAGGGGGCCACCCTTGAAGCCTACGGGAATGCGGCTCGCCTGCGCCAGGAGGCTTCGACCCCGAAAACGGACCCCTTAGACCACCCCAAAAATCGCCGCGCGATTTTTGGGGACCCCGGTCCGTCTTCCCACGGGGGCTTTTTCCCGGACAGGCTGCTAGCGGCCTTCCGAGGGCTTCCGCAGGATGTACAGGCGGACGGTCCGGCGGCCCCAGCGGTACGCTTCCCGGGGCGTGTCGAAGCACAGGTCCACCCGGCTGCCCCGGATGGCGCCTCCGGTGTCTGCGGCCACCGCCACCCCGTACCCTTCCACGTAGACCACGGACCCCAGGGGGATGACCCGCGGGTCCACCGCCACCACCCCTCGGCGCGCGGGGAGCCCCGTGGCCGTGACGCCGTCCACCCCCCGGCCGTGGTGGGGTGCGTAGGCGGTGGCTAGCACCAGCAGGGAAGGCCTGCGGGCCAGCTCTCCCCGGGAGGGCACGTAGCCTCTCCCCACCCGGACCACCCGGGGCTGCGCCTGCCGGACCACGCGGCTGGAAACCTTCTCCTTGCGCACCAGCCGGCCGTCCTCGTACACGAGCCTGTACACGTGCTCCACCAGCCCGTCCCGTCCCTCCGCCAGGACCCGGGGCGGCAGCGGCAGGTACGTGGGCACCACCTGCTCTACGGTCCGGTACGGCAGGGTCTGCCTGCGCACCACCGTCTCCTCCCGCACCCGGACCACCCGCACGTGGGATCCCGGCTCCAGCTCCTGCCACAGGTCAGGGGTCACGCGGTCCTGCGGACCCAGGACGACCCCTGCCCGGGCCAGGGCGTCCGCCACGGTGCGGCCCACCACCCGGACCTCCCGGGTCACCCCGTCCGCGGTCACCCTCACGGGCATGGCCCGGAACACGGTGACCCGCAGGCCGTCCTGAAGCGCAGTCTCCAGGGAGGGCACCACGAGGTCGGAGGGCCCCAGGGGGACCCCACGTTCGGCCAGTAGCTCGGCCACGGTCCGGGCGGCGGTAAAGACGACCTCCGTCCGGCCGTCGGAGACCAGCTCGACCTGCAAAGCCTGGGCGGGTTGGGCGCCTGCACCGCCCAGGGCAGCGAGAACGAAGGCGGCGGTGGCCACGGAAACGGCCCGAACCCGCCGCGCACGCCCCACCTCCATGCACTCCCTCCTGATGCCGGAGTCGACGGACGGGGGTGAGCGACGAGGGTGGTGCGATCCGTCCTATTTACTTCCGTTCGCGCGCCGATCATACCAAATAAACGCAAGTCAATGCAAATGCCTGCGAGTGCGGAGGACGTAAGAGGTGGGTCAGTCTGCGGAGTCCTCGATGAGCTCCACCAGCACCCCGGAGGTGTCCTTGGGGTTCAAAAAGGCTACCCGGGTTCCCCGGGCACCCGGCCGCGGTGCCGGTGGCACGGGCCGCAGCCCAGCTGCCTCAGCCCGGGTCAGGGCCTCGTGGAGGCTGGGGACCCGCAGCGCCACGTGGTGGACTCCTTCTCCCCGGGAAGCCAAAAACCTCGCCACGGCTCCAGCGGGAGAAGTCGGCTCCAGTAGCTCCACAGACACGTCCTCCACAGGGAGGAAGGCCACCCGGACCCCTTCCGCGGGGACTTCTTCCACGTGGCTACAGCGCAGGCCCAGGGCCTCGAAGGCCCGCAGGGCTCCCTGCAGGTCCTTCACCGCCACCGCCACGTGGTCCAGCCGAGGCCCTTTCACCTTCCCACCCCCGCACGCTGCAACAGCTGCCGGGCAGCTTCCCGGGCTGTCAGCCGGCCCTCCTCCACCTGCGAAGCCAGGTCCTCCAGGTCCTGGTGGGCCGCCAGCAGCTCCTCCCGCACGTGCAGCTCCGCCGCCCGGAGGATCTGCGCCCGCACCCGTTCCCTCCTCCGCTGCCGCAGCAGCCCCGAAGACTCCTGGTAGGCTCGGTGGCGGTGCACCGCGGCCAGGAGCTCGTCCACCCCCTGCCCCGTGGTGGCCACGGTGGAAACCACGGGCGGTTCCCAACCGGCCTTCGGGAGGAGGCGGAGCATGGCCTGCAACTCCCTGACGGTGCGGTGGGCCTCCGGGTGGTCTGCCTTGTTCACCGCGAACACGTCCGCGATTTCCAGGATCCCCGCCTTGAGCGTCTGCACCGCGTCCCCGAGGCCGGGCACGGCCACCACCACCACGGTGTCCGCAGCCCGGACCACGTCCACCTCCGCCTGCCCCGCGCCCACGGTCTCCAGCAGCACCACCCCGCAGCCCATGGCGTCCAGAACCCGGACCACGTCGTCCGCGGCCTCGCTCAGCCCACCCAGGGCACCTCGGGTGGCCAGGGAGCGCACGAACACCTCCGGGTCAGAGCTGTGCTCCACCAGCCGGATGCGGTCCCCCAGCAGCGCCCCTCCCGAAAAGGGGCTGGTGGGGTCCACCGCCACCACGCCCACCCGCACGTGGTCCCGCCGCAGGAGCCGGACCAGGGCGTCCGCCAGGGTAGACTTCCCGGCTCCTGGGGGACCCGTGAGGCCCACCACGTAGGCCCGCCCCGTGTGGGGGCCCAGCTCCCGCAGCAGCTCCCTGGCTCCGGGGTGCCCGTCCTCCACCCAGGAGATGGCCCGCGCCGCCGCGGCGTGGTCGCCTTCCAGGACGAGGCGTGCCAGGGTCCGGACGTCCACCGCGCCTCCTACACCGTCACCGGGGGCCGGTGGACGCCGAACACCTCCCGCAGGACGTCGCACATCTCCCCCACGGTGGCGTAGGCCCGGGCGCAACGGTACAGGTAGGGGAGGAGGTTGTCCTGGCGGGTGGCAGCCTGCCGCAGGTCCCGGAGGAGGGAGGCCACCTCCCGGCCGTCCCGGCGAGCCCGGACCTCCCGCAGGCGGCGCTTCTGCCGTTCCGCCACCTCCGGGTCCACCTTCAGCACGGGGATCGCCACCGGCTCCTGCGAGACGAAGCGGTTGACCCCCACCACCACCTGTTCTCCCGCCTCCACCCGCTGCTGCTCCCGGTAGGCGGACTCCGCGATCTCCCGCTGCACCCAGCCCGTTTCGATGGCCCGCAGCATCCCCCCCAACGCGTCGATGCGGTCCAGGTAGCCCTCGGCTTCCGCCTCGAGGCGGCGGGTGAGCCACTCCACGTAGTAGGACCCGCCCAGGGGGTCCACCACGTCTGCCACCCCGGTCTCGAAGGCCAGGACCTGTTGGGTGCGCAAGGCCAACAGGGCGGCTTCCTCCGTGGGTAGGGCCAGGGCCTCGTCCCGGGCGTTGGTGTGCAAGGACTGGACCCCTCCCAGGATGGCGGCCAGGGCTTGCACGGTCACCCGCACCACGTTGTTGTCGGGCTGGCGGGCCTGCAGGGCCACGCCCGCGGTCTGCGCGTGGAACCGCAGCATCCACGAGCGCGGGTCGCGCGCACCGAACCGCTCCCGCATCAGGCGCGCCCACAGGCGCCGGGCGGCCCGGAACTTGGCCACCTCCTCGAACAGGTGGAGGTGGGCATTGAAGAAGAAGGACAAGGAGGGTGCGAACCGGTCCACCTCGAGGCCACGGTCCACCAGGGTCTGCACGTACGCCACCGCGTTCCCGAAGGTGAAGGCAAGCTCCTGCACCGCGGTGGCACCCGCCTCCCGGATGTGGTAGCCGGAGATGGAAATGGGGTTCCACCGGGGCAGGTGTCCGACGGAAAACTCCACCAGGTCCGCCACCAGACGCAGGGACGGCTCCGGGGGGAAGATGTAGGTACCCCGGGCCAGGTACTCCTTGAGGATGTCGTTCTGCGTGGTCCCGTCCAGCCGCTCCCAGGCCACCCCCTGTTGGTCCGCCACCGCCAGGAGCATGGCCAGCAGGACCGGGGCGGTGGCGTTGATGGTCATGGAAACCGAAACGCGGTCCAGGGGGATCCCCTCGAACAGGACCTCCAGGTCCGCCAGAGAGTCCACGGCCACCCCCACCTTCCCCACCTCCGCCTCCGCGGTGGGGTGGTCGGAGTCGTACCCCATCTGGGTGGGGAGGTCGAAGGCCACGCTGAGCCCGGTCTGCCCTTGCTCCAGGAGGAACCGAAACCGCCGGTTAGACTCCTCCGCGGTGGCGTAGCCCGCGTACTGCCGCATGGTCCACAGGCGCCCCCGGTACATGGTGGGGTAGACGCCCCGGGTGTAGGGAAACTCTCCGGGGAACCCCAGGTCCTGTAGGTAGTCCAGGTCCGCGGTGTGTTCGGGGGTGTACACCCGGTCGAGGGGGATGCCGCTGGGGGTCTCGAAGGACCCCTTCCGCTCGGGTCCCGCCCGTTCCCGCTCCCAACGCTTCCGCACCTCCCGGATCCGCTCCAGCTCCTCCCGCACGTCCCGTCCCTCCCTGAAGACTCGCCCCGGACAGCATACGACACGCGTCAGGGTTTCAAAACTCCGGGGCCCGCACGGGCCGGCGCACCGGGACGTCCAGGAGCACCCCCTCTCCCCCCATGGCCTCGCGCGCCTGGCCCTCGATCTCGATACGGACGTCCTCCACACCCTGGAAGTGGGTGGCGGTGTACACCACCTGGTACAGCCGGGCCAGCATGCTGCTGGACCCCCCACCCCTCTCGAACTCCCGCGAAAGGTTCACGAAGGCGGTCTTGCCCTGCACCCGCACCCCCAGCAGGCGGGTCCCCGCGGGGATCTCCGTGGCGTAGCCCAGCGACAGCTCCTCCCGGTTGGGCCCTGCCAGGAGCTCGCGGACCGCCTCCGCCACCAGGTCTGCGCGGGTGCGGCCCCGGACCCACCGCACCCCGGGCACCAAGTGCCCGCGGTTGCGGTGCTCGTCCCACCGGACGAAGTACACGAGCGCGGGTTCGGTCCTGGGCCGGTAGGACCACACCGCCCACGCCAGGGCCGCGCCCACGAGGAGCAAGGCCCAAATCCACCGCCGGGCGTGCGCACGTCCACGCACGGAGGAGGAGTTTCGCGTTCCCCCGTGGGCAAGCCTGCCCGCGAACACCTGCACGCGGGAGGAAAACGCCGCTCGGGCCGAGAAATACACGGCGCCTCAGGAAGCCGCGGAAGGGGGTGGGAACACCGGAGCCGACCACACCCGTCGGCGCGCGACTTTTCTCCGGAAGGGAGGTGAGGGAGTGTGAAGGTCACCATGACCGTGAACGGCGTCCAGTACACCCGGGACGTGGAGCCGCGCACGCTCCTGGTGTACTTCCTGCGGGAGCACCTGGGACTCACGGGAACCCACGTGGGATGTGACACCAGCTCGTGCGGGGCGTGCACCGTGCTCCTGGACGGCAAGGCGGTGAAGTCGTGCACGGTGCTGGCGGTCCAGGCGGAGGGGGCAAACATCACCACGGTGGAGGGGCTGGCGAAGGACGGGGAGCTGCACCCCATCCAGCAGGCCTTCTGGGACGAACACGGCCTGCAGTGCGGGTTCTGCACCCCGGGGATGATGCTGGCGGCGTTGGACCTGTTGCAGCGCAACCCCAACCCCACGGACGAAGAGATCCGGCACGCCCTGGAGGGGAACCTGTGCCGGTGCACCGGCTACCAGCACATCGTCAACGCGGTCAAGACCGCGGCCCGCCTCATGCGCGCCGCGGTGGGGGCACCCGCGGGAGGTGCGTAGCCATGGCGGTCACCCAGGTGTTCGGAGCGAGAGTCCGACGGCGGGAGGACCCCCGCCTGATCCGGGGCACGGCCACGTACACCGACGACCTGGCCCTGCCCGGTCTGTGTTACGCCGTCTTCGTCCGAAGCCCCCACGCCCACGCCCGGATCCGGCGGGTGGACGTCTCCCGGGCGCGGTCGGCCCCCGGAGTCCTGGGGGTGTTCACCGCGCAGGACCTGGAGGGGAAGGTCAACGCCATCCCGTGCGGCTGGCAGGTCCCCAACTGCGACCTCAAGACCCCACCCCACCCAGCCCTGGCCAAGGACAAGGTGCGCTACGTGGGCGACGCGGTGGCGGTGGTGGTGGCGGAGAGTCGGGCACAGGCCTACGACGCCGCCTCCCTGGTGGAGGTGGAGTACGAGGTGCTGCCCGCGGTGGTGGACATGGAGGACGCCCTGCGCTCCTCCACCCTGGTGCACGAGGACGTCCCCAACAACCGGGTGCTCCTGTGGTCGGTGAAGGGCGGGGACTTCGACGCCGCCTTGCGGGAGCCCGGGGTCCGGGTGGTGCGCCAGCGTCTGGTGAACCAGCGCCTGATTCCCAACGCCATGGAGCCTCGGGCGGCCACCGCCCACTACAACCCGGGCTCCGGGGAGCTCACCCTGTGGGTCACCAGCCAGAACCCCCACATCGCCCGCGTCATCCTGTCCGGGGTGCTGGGGTTCCCCGAGCACAAGCTGCGGGTCATCGCCCCCGAGGTGGGCGGGGGGTTCGGGAGCAAGATCCCCGTGTACCCCGAGGAGGCCGTGGTCGCCCACCTGGCCACCCGCCTGGCCCGGCCCGTGAAGTGGTGCGAAAGCCGCCGGGAGAACTACCTGGCCACCATCCACGGCCGCGACCACGTCACCGAGGCGGAGATGGCCGTACGGCCTGACGGGACGGTGGTGGGAGTGCGGGTGCGAACGTTGGCCAACTTCGGGGCGTACCTGTCCACCGCCGCGCCGGCCATCCCCACCATCCTGTACGGGCTGGTGCTGTCGGGTCCCTACCGGATTCCCAACATCGACTGCGAGGTCACCGGGGTGTTCACCAACACCACCCCCACGGACGCCTACCGCGGCGCGGGCCGGCCGGAGGCCACGTACGTGCTGGAGCGCATGATGGACCTGGCTGCCCGGGAGCTCGGCATAGACCCCGCGGAGATCCGCCGGAAGAACCTCATCCCGCGGGACCAGTTCCCGTACACGGTGGCCACGGGGATCACCTACGACAGCGGGGACTACGCCCGAGCCCTGGACCGCGCCCTGGAGCTGGTGGAGTACTCCAAGTTCCGGGCAGAGCAGGCCGCAGCCCGCCAGCAGGGGCGCTACCTGGGGATCGGACTGTCCACCTACGTGGAGATCTGCGGGGCAGGCCCTTCCAAGGTGGTGGGGTCCACAGGGTTCGCGGGCGGCCTCTGGGAGAGCGCGGTGGTCCGCTTCTCCCCCACGGGGAAGGTGACGGTGTTCACCGGCACCAGCCCTCACGGCCAGGGAGAGGAGACCACCTTCGCTCAGATCGTGTCCCAGGAGCTGGGGGTGCCCCTGGACGACGTGGAGGTGCTCCACGGCGACACGGACAGCATCCTCATGGGCTGGGGGACCTACGGGAGCCGCACCACTCCCGTGGGCGGCACCGCGGTGTACCTGGCGGCGCAGAAGGTGAAGGAGAAAGCGCAGCGCATCGCCGCCCACCAGCTGGAGGTGAGCGCGGAGGACTTGGTGTTCGAGAACGGCCGGTTCCATGTGCGCGGGGCTCCCGACCGCGGCATGACCATCCAGGAGGTGGCCCTGCAGGCCTACCTGGCGTGGAATCTCCCGGAGGGGATGGAGCCCGGGCTGGAGGGGCAGGCCAACTGGGACCCCTCCAACTTCGTGTTCCCCTTCGGCACCCACGCCTGCGTGGTGGAGGTGGACCCGGAGACGGGACAGGTCAAGATCCTGCGGTACGTGGCCGTGGACGACTGCGGCCGCGTCATCAACCCCCTCATCGTGGACGGGCAGGTCCACGGGGGGATCGTGCAGGGGGTGGCCCAGGCGCTCTGGGAGTTCGCCAAGTACGACGACGCCGGCAACCTCCTCACGGGCAGCATGGCGGAGTACGCGGTGCCCAAGGCGGCGTGGCTCCCCTGGTTCGAGTGCGACCGCACGGAGACGCCGACCCCCGTGAACCCCCTGGGGGTCAAGGGTGTGGGGGAGACGGGGACCATCGCCGCCACCCCGTGCGTGGTGAACGCGGTCCTGGACGCCTTGAGCCCCTTCGGGATCCGGCACGTGGACATGCCGCTTCTGCCCGAACGGGTCTGGCGAGCCATCCAACAGGCGAAGGGAGGTGCTGCATGATCCCCGCCACCTTCGAGTACGTCCGGGCCCACAGCGTGAAGGAGGCCCTTTCCCTCCTGCAGCAGCACGGCGGCCGCGCCAAACTCCTGGCGGGCGGCCACAGCCTCCTGCCCTTGATGAAGCTCCGGCTGAGCCAGCCGGAGATGCTCATCGACCTGGGCCCCGTGCAGGAGCTGCGGGGCATTCGGGAGGAGGACGGGGCTGTGGTGATCGGCGCCATGACCACCCACGACGAGGTGGCCACCAGCCCCCTGGTCCGGGAACGGGTACCCCTGCTGGCGGAGTGCGCGTCCCAGATCGGGGACGTCCAGGTGCGCAACCGGGGTACCCTCGGCGGGAGCCTAGCCCACGCGGACCCCGCCGCGGACTACCCCGCCGCGGTGTTGGCCCTGGACGCGCAGATGGAGTGTGAGGGTCCCGGGGGCTTGCGGGCCGTCCCCGCGTCCCAGTGGTTCGTGGACATGTTGACCACGGCCCTGGGACCGGACGAGATCCTGTGTCGGGTCCGGATCCCCGCACAGGCCAAGGGGCAGGGGTGGTCGTACACCAAGCTGCCGCACCCTGCTTCCGGCTACTCCCTCCTGGGCGTGGCCTGTCTGCTGTCCGTGGAGGGCGGCACCGTGCGGGAAGCCCGGGTGGCCATCACGGGTGCGGGACCCAAGGCCGTGCGCCTGGTCAAGGTGGAACAGGCCCTGGTGGGCAAGCCCGCGAACGAGGCGAGTTTCGCGGAGGCCGCCAAGCTCGCCTCCGACGGGCTGGAGGCCACCGACGACCTGTACGCTTCCGCGGAGTACAAGCGCCACCTGGCGGTGGTGTACACCAAGCGGGGGCTGCTCCGGGCCCTCGAGCGGGCCTCGGGCTGAACGACCGCGGAGGCGCGCGGGGCCCGTAGGCCCCGCGCGCCTCCATCGCCGGGAGGAGCGCGGTGGAAAGGTTGCCCTTCTGCTCGCCAGCAGCTGGGCAAGCGCCTGCGGCAGCGCCCGGCTCGTGAGTTCGCCGGCGGACGCACGCAGCAGCGAACAGGCAGTGATGGAACGCGTCCTGGCGGTGCTCCCGGAGGAACACCGCGACAACGTGGTCTACGTAGACCAGCACGGGAACGCGTACGTCAACCGCCCGGAACTCAAACAGCAGGTCCAGTTTGCACGTCCGCTGGGCGGCGGGCGGTACGCTTGGCCGGACGGCACCACCTTCGTCGAGCCCCACGCGGACTTCGGCCCGGCCGCGGGACCGACCCCCCTGCGCACCCCACCTTCGGGTTGGGTCCCGCCCCCGTGCAACCTGGAGACCAGCGGCGCCTTCCGCAGGGTGCTCTCGTGGCCGGGTTCCGGCCCGTGGTGGGGTCTGTACCGGTACGCAGCCTTCTCCGCGAACGTCTGGCTGCCCGACGCCTCCCTGGGTCAGGTCCGGATGGCTAGGCCTGAGGACACCGGTTACGTCTACACGGGCGGGTGGGGCGAGCACCCCAACAGCACCGTGGACGCGGGGCTTCAGTACGGCCAGCGCTACAACGACTGGGCGCCTTTCATCGCACTGCACGGCGGACGCCGGCCACGTGACGTGGTTTGGAACCCCGGTAGGCTCCGCGCCGGGCAGTACGCGCTCCTCCAGTTCTACGTGCCCACCGACGGCTACGTGGCGTTGCGCGTCCAAGGCGAGTGGACCGACGGGTCGAGGGGTACCCAGGTCGGTAGAACCATGGTCACGAGCTGGCGGGCGGACGGCCTATTGAACCGCCTCAAGCGCCTCACCTCCATCGCCCAAACCCGCCGTAACTACCGCAGCGGCAGCTACCTCCTCGGCGTCCACTGGTCCCGCACCGCCCTCGGCCGTAGCCTCAGCGCCCTGCGGCCCTGGGACAGCTCCGACACCGCAGAGGAGTGCGACGTCCCGCCGGGCCGGGTGACCGTCCAGCGCGACAGCCCCGGCGACGAGTACGTGTCCGTGGACCTCCGCTGACCATGCCCGCCCTCCTCGCCCTCCTGCTCGCCACCGCGGCAGCCGCACACGCCCCGGTCCCCTCGGCCACCCGCCAGGCCTTCCTCCAGGTCAACGGCTACTACGTCCTCTACACCTACCCCACCGGACCCCACCTCTCCCACCGCGGTACCCTCATGGTCTCCCTCCCCGTCACCCTCGAACTCCTCGGCGCTCACGTCGAGATGAGCCCTGAGGCCACCTCCGCCACCGTCCGCTTCCTGGGCTCCGACTACCTCTTCACCGCCGGGAGCTCCACCTTCCTGTACAACAACAGACGCCTCCCCCTCCCCGAACCGCCCCAGGCCATGCCGGGCCGCGGCCTGCTGGTGCCCCTCCTGCCCGTCCTCGCCGCCCGGGGCGTCCCCCACCAGTGGGACTTCCGGTGGCGAGTGCTCCGCATCTGGGACTGGAGATTGAACACCCAGGCGAATCCCCTGTGGCGGACTTTCATGTGGGACCGCGCTCCAGCGGACCAGCTTCCC